>ENA-OZKI01000161-OZKI01000161.1-human-gut-metagenome-genome-assembly--contig:-NODE-161-length-21184-cov-9.361020_pt1 | contig 21184 bp, 18 predicted proteins | sample MGYA00244178_ERZ653754 | MGnify/ENA primary metagenome ERZ653754 (study PRJEB26926, sample SAMN06165253) | human gut metagenome | biome: ENVO:00009003; feature: ENVO:2100002; material: ENVO:00002003... | reverse complement strand
TCTCGTGGGCTCGGAGATGTGTATAAGAGAGAGGGTCTGTACCTTGTTTCTGGCACGCCGGTTATCATCGGCGGCTGGGCGTACAGCTTCCAGTCCTTCCTGACCTCTGTGCCGACGCGCAATGTGGACGACGAGTGGCAGTACGATGTCCTCTCCACCATCAAGCTGGAGCGTTCCCCCGCGCTGATTGACCTTGAGTGCGTCAAGGTGTGGGATGACGACAACCGCGGCACATATCGCCCTGTGCAGATTGAAATTCATCTGATGCAGGACGGTCAGCATATCGACACGGTGATTCTGAACAGCGAAAACAACTGGCATCATATCTTCAAGGATTTGCCGGCTGACCATGTGTACACCCTCAACGAGATTCTGGGGGCTGACGTGTACTATGAGCCGGAATATTCCATCGAAAACGGCGTGTATGTGATTACCAACCGCCGCACGGTCACGCCGACCCCGACCGCCCCGATTCCCGAAACGGGGCAGCTGTGGTGGCCGGTGCCGATTCTGGCGGGTGCGGGCATGATTCTGTTCGTCATTGGCTGGATTCTGCACCGGAAATGGAGCCAAGAGCATGAAGAACCGTAAGGGCAATTTGCTGATGACGCTGGGGCTGGTGCTGATTTTGGCGGCACTGGCGCTGGTGGGCTACAACCAGTGGGATGCCAGCCGCGCGCAGCAGGAGTCGGATGATGCGCTGATGGCGCTGGAGCAGATTCGCATTCAGCGGCAGATGGAATCGCAGCAAACCGCTGCACCGCCCGTAATCACCGCGACGATGATGCCGACAGACACACCCGCGACGGATGCGCCGATAACCGACGCGCCGACGGCGGATGCCACTGCAGCGGATACCCCGGCAGCATCCACGCCCTCCGTAACTGACGCACTGACGACCGACATTCCGCGTGATGACGTAACCGCCACGAACACCCCTGTGACGGATGCGCCCGCAACGGCGAATCCTGCAACGAATCCGCCGAAACCGACGAGCGTGCCAACGGCGAGGACTGCAACGAACCCGCCGAAGCCGACAAACGCGCCGACGGCAGGGAATGTGACGAATCCGCCGAAACCGACGAGCGCGCCGACGGCAGGGACGGCGACGAATCCACCGAAGCCGACAAACGCGCCGACGACAGGAACTGCGACGAATCCGCCGAAGCCGACGAGCGCGCCAACGGCGAATCCTGCGACGAAGCCGCCGAAGCCGACGAGCACGCCGGATGCCGCGCAGACATCAAATCCGACGAGCACGCCGGAAATCACCGAAACGCCCATGCCGACGGAATCACCAGAACCGACCGAAACGCCTGAACCGACACCGTCCCCCGAACCCACGTCGACACCCACGCCCGCGCCGACGGGCAAGCTCTACGAGCGCGTGCCGGGAATCGAAATGCCGGGCGAGAAGGTCAATGGGCACGAGTACATCGGCACGCTGTCCATTCCGTCGCTGGGGCTGAAAGTGCCGGTGCAGCGCAACTGGTCGTACGAGAACCTGAGCGTGTCGCCGTGCCGCTATTCCGGCAGTGCCTACGCGGACAACCTCGCTATTATTGCGCACACCTACCACTTTGGCAAGCTGAGCAGCTTGGCGCTGGACGCAACCGTTACCTTCACGGACATGGAGAATAACGTTTTCCGCTACGTTGTGCGGGAGAAAAACACGATTTCCCCCAACGATGCGAACGAAATTGCCCATTCCGACTATGACCTGACGCTTGTGACCTGCACCATCAGCGGCACAAAACGCGTGGCGGTGTACTGCGAGCGCGTGAAATAATCCAACAAAAGGACTGTCTGCAACGGGCAGCCCTTTTTTCGTGAAATCCATGCAACACGGCAGGAATTGACGGGGTGGAGCGCGAAATAAAACAATCGTGGCGTAACTTTCGCCGCAGGAAAGGAAAGCAACCTTGAACTGGAAAATACACCTTTATCGTGCCATCCTCTGGCTGATTACGCTGTCCCTGCTGCTGCTGATGTTCGGTTTCTCGGCACAGGAAGGCGTGCAGTCCGGCAGCATCAGCGGTAAAATTGCCCGTCCAATTACGGATTCTCTGGCGCAACGGCAGGGACTGACGGGGCAGGCGTACTGGAAGCTGTATGCACAGGTGGATTTTGCCGTGCGGAAAACGGCGCATTTCTTGGAGTACACGCTCTTGGGAATGCTGCTGACGCTGCTGCTGGACAGCTACCGCGCCCGCTGGCACTGGCTGTCATGGGCGGGATGTACGCTCTATGCCGCGACGGATGAAATCCATCAGCTTTTCGTTGCCGGGCGTACGGGCAAGTGGCAGGATGTGCTGCTGGACTCATCGGGCGCGCTGGCGGGGCTGCTGCTGGCGATGTTCATGCTCTGGCTGATTCGGCGGCGCAGGGCGAAAAAGCAATCAACATAATAAATAGGAGGCAGATTATGCTGACAATCGAACAGCTTTACGACCTTAACCACACTTTGGCGGCGGATTACCTGCGGCAGTTTACCTATCCGTGGGAGGCGCTTGCGGGCATCAAGGCGGAAATCCTGCGCATCGGCGCGGCGCTTGACTCGGCGGAATACACCGAAATCAGCGAGCATGTCTGGGTGCACAAAACCGCGACGGTTGCGCCGACGGCGTATCTGGGTGCGCCCTGCATCATCGGCGCGCGGACGGAAGTGCGGCATTGCGCGTTCATCCGCGGCAGTGCGCTGGTAGGGGCAGACTGTGTGGTCGGCAACTCTGTGGAGCTGAAGAACGTGATTCTTTTCGACCATGTACAGACGCCGCACTACAACTACGTCGGCGACAGCATCCTCGGCTATTGCAGCCACATGGGGGCGGGGTCGATTACCAGCAACGTGAAGAGCGACAAGACGCTGGTGACGGTTCGCGGCGCAGGCGAAAGCATGGCAACCGGCTTGAAGAAAATGGGCGCAATGCTTGGCGACTATGTGGAAGTCGGCTGCAACAGCGTGCTGAACCCCGGCACGGTTATCGGGCGGGAGAGCCAAATCTACCCGCTGAGCTGCGTGCGTGGTGAAGTGCCCGAAAGAAGCATCTGGAAAACTGGCAGTGTGGTGGTGAAGAAGCAATGATTCAGCCGATTGTGAGAGATGTGATGTTCCTGTCCTGCAAGAGCCAGATGGCGACGGCGGAGGATCTGCCCGTTGCGCGTGACCTTGCGGATACCCTGCGCGCCCATGCGCACGAGTGCGTCGGCATGGCGGCGAACATGATTGGCGTCCGCAAGCGCATCATTGCGGTGATGGCGGGGAAAACCGTGCTGGTGATGCTCAACCCGGTCATCACGGATCGCCAGATTCCCTTCGCGGCGCAGGAGGGGTGCTTGTCGCTGGACGGCGAGCGCCCGTGTCTGCGGTATCAGCAGATTTTGATGGAATATCAGGATGAGCAGCTGCAGCGGCATGTGCAGCGGTTCTCTGGTTTCACCGCGCAGGTGATTCAGCATGAGGTGGATCATTTGGAAGGCATCATTATTTGAGGTGAGGACATGACTATCACACAAACGCTCTGTCAGGAGTTCCAAACCGCCCCGTGGCAAATCGACGCCGTCATTCGCCTGCTTGACGAGGGCTGCACGCTGCCGTTTATCGCGCGTTACCGCAAGGAACAGCATGGGTCGCTGGATGACCAGAAGCTGCGTGAAATCAGCGAACGGCTGACGGCGCTACGGGCGCTCGAAGCGCGTCGGCAGGAAATCAGTGAAAGCCTGCAAAAGTTAGATGTCTGGACGGAGAAGCTGCAAAGCGACCTCGATGCTGCCGCGACATTGGCGCAATTGGAGGATATTTATCGCCCGTACCGCCCGAAGCGCCGTACCCGCGCGTCCATTGCCAAGGAGAAGGGACTGGAGCCGCTCGCGAACGCGCTGATGCTCCAGCAGCGGAACATGATGGCGCCGGAAACCATCGCCCTGCGCTATGTGAACGCGGAGAAGGGCGTCGAAACGGCGGAGGATGCCCTGCAAGGCGCGATGGATATTATCGCCGAGGTCGTCAGCGACGATGCCGCCGTCCGCACGAAGCTCAAAACGTACTACCATCAAACGGCGATGGTCGCGACGGTCGCGGCGAAAGACGAGGACAGCACCTACCGCATGTACTACGACCACCGTGAGCCGCTGCGCCTGATGCCGTCACACCGGGTGCTGGCGATGAACCGCGGGGAGAAGGAGGGCTTCCTCAAAGTCGCGATGGACGTGGACAAGGAGAAAGCGCAGCAGCTCGTGCGCTACGGCTTCGTGCAGCAGACGGGCAGTCCGGCGTGCAAGTACGTCGCGCAGGCGTGCGACGATGCGTATACGCGGCTGATTGCGCCGTCGCTGGACACGGAACTGCGCGCGGAATTGACCGACAAGGCGAGTGCAGCGGCGATTCGCGTGTTCGCGCTGAATCTGCGCCCGCTGCTGATGCAGCCGCCGGTGCGCGGGAAGGTCGCGATGGGGCTTGACCCCGGCATCCGCACGGGCTGCAAGGTCGCGGTTGTGGACGAAACCGGGCGCGTGCTGGATACGGGCGTCATTTTCCCGCTGCCCAGCCACGGCAAGGTTGCGCAGGCGAAGGAAACCGTCAAGCGGATGATCCAGAAGCACCACGTCGGCATCGTCGCCATCGGCAACGGCACGGCGGGGCGCGAGACAGAGCAGTTCTTCGTCGAGGTGATGAAGGAGCTGGCGCTGGGCGATGCGCTCAAATACATGGTCGTCAGCGAGGCGGGCGCGTCGGTGTATTCCGCGTCGAAGCTGGCGGCGGAGGAGTTCCCGCAGTTTGATGTCAGTCTGCGTTCGGCGGTGTCGATTGCGCGGCGGCTGCAGGATCCGCTGGCGGAGCTGGTCAAAATCGACCCGAAGGCGATTGGCGTCGGGCAATATCAGCACGACTTGAAGCCGGCGGAACTGGACGCGGCGCTGGGCGGCGTGGTCGAGGACTGTGTGAACAGCGTCGGTGTGGACGTGAATACGGCGAGCGTGTCGCTGCTGAGTTACGTCGCGGGCATCAACACGACCGTCGCGAAGAACATCGTGGCGTACCGCGAGGAAAACGGCGCGTTTACGACCCGTGCGCAGCTGAAGAAAGTGCCGCGCCTTGGGCCGAAAGCCTTCGAGCAGTGCGCAGGCTTCCTGCGTATTCCCGGCGGCAAGGACTTGATAGAGAACACAGGCGTTCACCCGGAGAGTTACGATGCGGCGCGCGCCCTTTTGAAGCACTTTTCGCTCACCCCGGCAGAGGCGGTCGGCAAGCTGCTGACCTTGGCGGACGCGGAGGGGTTCGCGGCGCTGGCGAAGCAGCTGAATGTGGGTGAACCGACCCTGCGCGACATTGCGGCGGAGCTGTCCCGCCCCGGCCGCGACCCGCGCGATGAGCTGCCGCAGGTGCTGATGCGCAGCGACGTGATGGATTTGAAGGACTTGCAGCCCGGCATGGAGCTTCGCGGCACGGTGCGCAACGTGACCGACTTCGGCGCGTTTGTGGACATCGGCGTTCACCGCGACGGCTTGGTGCATATCAGCCAGATGGCGCAGCGCCGCGTGAATCATCCGAGCGAAGTCGTCCGAGTCGGCGACATCGTGACCGTGTGGGTGCTGGAAGCGGATGCGAAAACGAACCGCATCAGCCTGACGATGCGTCCGCCGGCGAAACAATAAAGCAATTTCTGGATAAATTGCGGTTGACTGATACCGTGGCTTAGAAGAACAATAGTACAGTAACTATAAGTAGTTCCGATATAATTCAAGAAACTTAGATGCGAACCGAAGGGGTCGAGGGGGCGAACGGAAAGCCCCCTCGTCGCTCCCGAAGGAGCGAAATCCCTGCGTAACAATCCAATCCTATAAGCAATAGGAGGAAAATTCATGCAAAACATGCGAAAATGGATTGCGCTATTCTTGACCATGCTGCTGCCGGTGCTTCCGGCAGCCGCCGAGGAGGAATCAACCATGCTGACAGGCAAAACAGCGACGGAAATCGTCGAGATGATGGGTTTCGGGTGGAATCTGGGCAATACGCTGGACGCAACCGGCGGCAATACCGCGGATGTGACCGCGCAGGAACAGTCGTGGGGGAACGCGAAAATCACCCCGGAACTGATGGTGCGCGTGAAGGAAGCGGGCTTTGACACCATCCGCATTCCCGTGACTTGGTACCGCTATACCTCGGACGATGGGACGTACACCATCCGCGAGGACTTCCTCCAGCATGTCCATGAAGTGGTCGAATGGGCGCGAGAGGCGGACTTGTTCGTCATCCTCAATGTGCACCACGAAGCGTGGATTAACGAGCCGAATTTCGCGGCGGACGCGGAGAAAATCGGCGAGCAGCTGACGGCAATGTGGCGGCAGATTGCTGACACCTTCGCCGACTTTGACCAGCATGTGATTTTCGAGGGCATGAACGAGCCGCGCGCGCAGGGTACGAACTATGAGTGGAGCGGCAACGCGGCGTGCTACGCTGCCGTCAACTACCTCAACCAAGTGTTCGTGAACACCATCCGCAAGGACGCCAAGGGCTGCAACGCCGAGCGCTGCCTGATGATTCCAGGCTACGCGGCGACCAGCTCCCCGGCGGGCACGGCGGCGATTGCCCTGCCGACGGTGGATGGCGAAGCGGCGGCAAACATCATCGTGTCTGTGCATTCGTATGACCCGCAGACCTTCTGCCTGCAGGATACGCAGACGACGTTCGACCCGGAGAAGGATGGCGCGAAAATCAACCGCGTGTTCGAGAACATCAAGGAAACCTTCCTTGACCGAGGGATTCCGGTCGTGATGGGCGAAACGGGTGCGACGAACACGAATGGCAATCACGACGAGCGCGCGAAGTGGGCGTACTGTGTCGCGCAGAATGCCCAGCGCTATGGCGTGCCGATTGTCATCTGGGATAATGGGAACAATCAGACGTCCGGCGGTGAGTGCCACGCCTGGATTCGCCGCGCGGTGAATCCGAAGCTGCGCAGTCAGGCGACGAGCGTGGTGTACCCGCAGGTGCTGGACGCGCTGTGGGAAGGCAAGAACAGCACGGCATGGGGCAGTGCGCTGACGGAAGTGCGCGCGGAGGCGGACGAGAGCATCCTCTGGGCGAACGCCGACGGCTTGACGAGCCAGAAGGAATGGGATTCCTCCTACATCCAGCTCGAAGCGAAAATGGAGTGGTTCGCGGACGGCGCACGCATTGGCATTCGCTATTCCGGCGCGGGTACGCCCAAAATCGTGCTGGACAGCGCGGAAAAGAGCGTCTGGTGGATTCTGGTGGATGCGGCGGAGATACAGAAGAATGATGACGGCACGAAGACCGCGTGGTTCACGAGCGAAATCCTGCTGGCGGAAATGCGCAAAAACGGCGTTGATACCCCTGCACAGCTGCAAAATTGTTATGTCATCGCGACGAACGGGAAGATTACCGCTTACCGCATCAAGGTGGAGGGCATGGCGACGGCGCAGACGACCTACCATGTGAACGGCAGCGCGATTCATCAGGCGGATTTGCCGGATGCCCCGACCTACCCGCACATGACCTTCTGCGGCTGGTACACCACGCCGGATTATCAGCCCGACACGGAAGTCACGGGCGCGAGCGGCGCTTCGGACGCATGGGCGAAGATGGCGCTGGACATGAGCGTCATTAAGTAACAAAGGAGTCAAACAACGTTGGATTTTGAATATCTGCTGTTTTTGCAGAACCTCCGGGCGGAAGCGCCGAACTTCATCAACAGCTTGCTGCTCTTCATTTCGGAATTTGCCGCCGGGTCGCTGCCGGTTGTCATTATCGTCGTATTCTACTGGTGCATCGACAAGCGCACCGGGCAGCGGATGGGGCTGTGCTTCGCGGGTGCAACGATGGTGACGCAGCTCATCAAGAATATCGCGTGCGTCTATCGCCCGTGGAAGCAGGATGCGCGGCTGCAAATCGCTCCGGAAGCGGCGGCAACGGCAACAGGCTACTCGTTCCCCAGCGGACATGCGACACTGGCAGCGTCTTTTTACGGCAACATCGCGGCGTACCTGAAAAAGTACAGCAAATGGTGGATTCTGCCGTGCGTGCTGCTGACGCTGCTGACGGCGTTTGCCCGCAACTGGCTCGGCGCGCACACGCCGCAGGACGTGCTGGTTGGGATGATGATTGCGCTGGTCGTGCTGCTGCTGTCAAAATACTTGCTGGACTGGGCGGACGGCGGCAAGAACCGCGACTGGCTGCTGGCAACTATCGGCATCATCCTGTCTGCCGCGATGCTGATTTACACCAGCGTGAAGCCGTATCCGATGGATGTGCTGCCGGACGGAACGCTGCTGGTTGACCCGTGGGACATGGTGACGGACTGCTACAAGGCGGCGGGGGCGATGATGGGCTTCTGCCTTGGCTGGGTGCTGGAGAGGCACTTTGTCGGTTTTGATGCAAAGGGCGCGGGCAAGGCGCGCATGATTCGCGGCGTGGTCGGTGTGGCGCTGCTGCTGGCGGTGCGGAAGGGAATGAAGGCGGCGGGGAATCTGCTGTTGGATGCACACTGGCTGGGCTTTGCAGAGATGTTCGGGCTGATGCTGTTCGCGATTGTGCTGTATCCGGCGCTGTTCCAGTGGGCGGAGAAAAGGAAAAGCAAATCATGAAATTGGGCGTTTCGGGCGAAAATGGCTCGGAGCGCCTTTTTGTGTACACTTTTTATGCATGAACGCATATGCGCCGGGATATGATAGGAATACGCACCCGGAAAGGATGCAGGAAAGAGAGGAAAGACGCATGGAAGAACGCAAATGTGTCGGTTGGCAGGAACAGGAGACATCTCGCCTGTTTTCCGCTGTGCAGGAGGCGCGGGGCAGCGGCGCACCGCTTCGGCAAGTGTTCGAGGACTTATCCGTGGACTTGGGACGCAAACCCAACAGCATTCGCAACTACTATTACGCCTGTTTGCGGAATCAGGAGCAGAATACGCCGCGCGTACAGGCGTTCATTCCCTTCACGGAGGCGGAGACGCATGATCTCTTGCGTCAGGTGCTGACGGGCTGCGGGCAGGGCATGAGCGTCCGAGCGTGTGTCATGCGGATGGCAGACGGCGACCACAGCCGGATGCTGCGTTATCAGAATAAATATCGCGCGATTTTGAAGCATCATCCGGAGATGATTGCGCAGGTGCGGCAGGAGCTGCTGGCAGAGGGCGTTGCTGCGCCCGCACAGGGGAAGAATCCGCCTGAGGAGGCGGAGAGCCGCGCCGTGTCCCAGCTGATGGCGGAACCGTGTGTGTTGAAAATGCTGGAAGGCATGAAGGAACTGCTTCAGCGGGCGTCGGCGGCGGAGGAAAAGGAGCAATTGCAGCGTTCGCTCGATCGAATGCGCGTGGAGCAGGATTTGCGGCGGATTGCGTGGGAGAAGGATTATGACGCGGCTGTGCAGCTGATTCGGGAGATGCGGGCGTGCTTGGAAAGCGTTCGTAATTCGCTGGACGGGGAGAAGCGCTGCGATGTGGAGGATTGCCTTGCGAAAGCCGCCTCGTTCGCCCAATAAACACGCGGGAGAAGCATGAAAGTGTCACCGATTGAATCGCGTGTAAGGGCTAAGGTGGAAGACTTCGGCACGCTTCATTCGCCCCTTGCGTTCCCCCGAAAAATGCGGTATACTGTCCTTGTAAAGGGGGCATCCACATGGAAATCGGAATTCGGCTGCATGATACGGCGGGGAGTAATTTGGATGAACACCTGCGTAACGCAAGGGAGCAGGGGTTTTCCTGTGTTCATATCGCGATGAGCAAGGTCGTGCCGGGGTTTAAGATGGCGGATGCGCCGGAGCTGCTGACGGACGCGCTGGCGGATGAAGTGCGCGGGCTGCTGGAGAAGTACAATCAACGGTGCGTGCTGCTGGGGTGTTATTTGAACCTGTGCAGCCCCGATTTGTCGGCGCACGAGCGCACGCTGATGAATTATCGTGCGCATTTGCGGTTCGGCAAAAAAATCGGCGCGCTGATGGTCGGCACGGAAACCGGCGCACCCAATATCGGTTACAAATCCTGCCCGGAGTGCCGGACGGAGGAGAGTCTGCGCCTGTTTATTGAGCGCGTGAAGCCTGTCGTCCGCTGGGCGGAGGAAGAGGGCATGATGCTTGCTATCGAGCCGGTCACGCGGCACATCGTCTGCACGGCGGAAAGGTGTCAGCGGGTGCTGGCGGAGGTGCACTCCGAAAACCTGCGGGTTATTCTTGATGCAGTGAACCTGCTCGACCGCGAGAACGTCCATCAGGCGCAAGAAGTCGTAACGGATGCGATTGCGCGTTTGGGGGATTCCGCCGAGTTGCTGCACATCAAGGATTTCCTGCCCGATGGCACGGACGAGTGTGCATGGGCGCGGCAGAATATCGCGAATGTCAACATGTTTGATGGACTGCTGTCGATTGCGCCGGGGCTGGGGCAGATGGATTACCGCCCGCTGATGCAGCTCGCGAAGCGCCGGAATCTGCCGATGACGCTGGAGAACACAAATCCGCAGAACGCGGTGTCGGCGCGCCAGACACTCGAAAAGACGCTGGAGGAATGCTGAATGGCAATGGATTTGCAGCGCCTGATGAGCCTGCTGCGCCAGTGTATGCAGCGCTACGATATGGTGTCGGCGGGGGATAAAATCGCGGTCGGACTGTCCGGCGGCAAGGATAGCCTGACGCTGCTGATGGGCCTGAAGCACCTCCAGCGGTTCTATCCCGTGCCGTACGGGCTGTGCGCGATTCACGTCGGCAGCGGTGCGCCGGGCAGCGAGGCAGACGTGGAGACGATGCGGCGGTTCTGCGAAGGATTAGACGTGCCGTTCTATTTTGTGGATGCAAAGGTGTACCAGATTGTGTTTGAAATCCGCAAGGAGAAGCACCCGTGCAGTCTGTGCGCCAAGCTCCGGCGCGGCGCGCTCAACGACAAGGCAATGGCGCTGGGATGCAATAAAATCGCGTATGCGCACCATCAGGACGATTTCATCGAAACGAGCCTGATGAACCTAATGCTGGAGGGGCACTACGACTGCTTTCCGCCTGTGACGCACCTCGACCGCACGAACCTGCAAGTCCTTCGCCCCATGCTCATGATCAAGGAGCGCGACGTGATTGGCTTTGCACGGAGAAAAAATCTGCCTGTTGTCAAGAATCCATGCCCTGCCGATGGGCATACGCGCCGGCAGGACGTGAAGGACTTCATCCGGCGCAGTCGCGACGTCTTTCCGCAGGGACGCGAATGCCTGTATGCGTCGCTGCTGGACTATTTCGACCGAAATGTGACGAAAAATGCAAAAAACGGGTAAAAATCCTCCTAAAACGATATTTTTGGTGAAAAACAACAAAAGCTTTCGAAAAAAATACGAAAAAATGGCGCATTTAGCCGAAAAAAATGTACAAAATGCCCGAAAACAGGGAAGTAACGCTGTAATGATGACAAGTAACCTACTTGACACCATCCGAAAGTAGTGTATAATGGACAATATACGTTGGTATAGGTGACTGATTGCGGGGATGCGGTTCGTCCGCTTGCCAATGTATAAGAATGGCTGAAGTGTCACTAAGAACCGAATTTGGCAGATATGAAATGTCCTCCGACGCAAAATTATCGGGGGGGGGTATTTTGTCTACCAATTTTGCAACCTCTGGTTTCACACCGCCCGATGGAAAGTAGGACAAGCCGATGATTACCATGCAGGAAATGGAGAAGGAGCTGGCCATTTACCGCAAGAACTTTACCGCGGTTCGCCTCATCAGCGAGGCAGATATCTTGCGTACAATTGAAGCGCGCAAGCACAATCCGGCTTCACGCGCCTGCCCCTGCCGGGATGGGCGGATGACATCGCAGGGATGCCGAAACTGCATCGTTCTCCGGGCGTACATGGAGAAATGCAAGAAAATCAAGCTCGAATATGATGACCCGAATGTTTATCAGGTGACAGCGCGTTACCTGCATGTCGAGGGCGGGCGTTATGTGCTGGAACTGGTGCAGAAACTTGACGACGACATGATGATTGACGCCGAGTCGGGCGAGAAACTTGCCAATCGCCTGTCCAGTTATGAGGACAAGCTGTACCACGATGCGCTCACGGGGACGCTCAACCGCCGCTATTACGAGGAACACATGTGTAAAACCGTCTATGAGGCGGGCATTGCCATGATTGATGTGGATAACTTCAAACTTTATAATGATGTTTTCGGGCATCGCGCGGGCGATGTTGTGCTGGAGACGATGGCGCAGTCCGTTAAGCTGCATACCGCGAGCGGCGATCTGCTGGTGCGCCTGGGCGGAGACGAGTTCCTGCTGGTTATGCCCGGCATCCCCGCTGACCGCCTGTACAGCCTCCTGCTGCAAGTGAGCGAGGCGGTGCACAATACGCCTGTGCCGGGGTACACAAATCTGCAAATTTCGATTAGCATCGGCGGTGTGATGGGCAACGGCCGCCTGCTGGAAACTGCCGTGGAGCAGGCTGACCAGCTGATGTATCAGGCGAAAACGCATACGAACATGGTTATGACGGAGATGATGTTGGCGCAGTCGTCGGAGCAGGAGAATGAGCTGCACGCGCGGAAAGAACGCATCCTGATTGTGGATGACTCGGAGTTGAACCGCGCGCTGCTGACGGAAATGCTGGAGGACGACTACGAGATTCTGGAAGCTGCGAACGGGCAGGAGTGCATGGACATTCTGAACGCGGGCAGCGATAAAATTTCGCTGATCCTGCTGGATCTGCTGATGCCTGTGATGGACGGCTTCGAGGTGCTGGCGTCGATGAACCGTAGCCACATGCTGGAAAATCTGCCGGTTATCATGATATCCAGCGAGGACTCGGATGCTTTTATCCGCCGCGCCTACGAGCAGGGCGTGAGCGACTACATCAGCCGCCCGTTCGATGCGAAAGTAGTCTATCGGCGCGTCTACAACACCATTAAGCTGTACGCCAAGCAGCGTCGCCTGGTGTCAATGGTCACGAGCCAAATCCTCGAAAAAGAAAAGAACAACATGCTGCTGATTAACATCCTGAGCCATGTGGTGGAGTTCCGGAACGGTCAAAACGGTTCGCATGTGCAGCATATGCGGCAACTGTCGGAGCGGCTTCTGGAGATGCTGTGTGCCAAAACCGACCGCTACCGCCTGACCCCGCAGGACTGCGACCTGATTGCCCTTGCGTCGTCGATGCACGATATTGGTAAAATCGCCATTGACGCAAAAATTCTGAATAAACCCGGCAAGCTGACGCCGGAAGAGTTCGAGCAGATGAAGCAGCACACGGTTCTTGGCGCGAAGATGCTCGACGACCTTGCGGCGCACCACAACGAGAAGCTGGTGCGCACGGCCTGCGACATTTGCCGCTGGCACCACGAGCGCTATGATGGGCACGGCTATCCCGACGGTCTGGTGGGGGACGAAATCCCGATTTCGGCGCAGGTCGTTTCGCTGGCGGATGTGTACGATGCACTCATCAGTGAGCGCGTCTACAAACCCGCGTACAGCCATGAACAGGCAATGTCTATGATCCTGAACGGCGAATGCGGCGTGTTTAATCCACTGCTGATTGAGTGCCTGAAGGAACTTCAGGAGACGCTGCGGTGCGAGCTTGACGTGCCTCCGCTTAATGTGAAGCGCGAAAAAGCACGGGGCGACGGCGCAAAACCTGCGGAATCCAAAGCATAAAAGACGACCCGGCTGCCGGCAATATCGGCGGTCGGGTCGATTCTTACCACTGGTTAACGTGTACGCGGCTTTCTTCGTAGCGGCTGGGGCGCACTGCACGCATGTCGATATCCTCCGCTGGATAGCCGAGCGCGAGTATCGAATGCGGTACAATCGTCTCCGGCAGCTGGAAAATCGCCGCCTGCCGCTTCACGCGCGTTTCGTCCGGCCAAGTGCCAAGCCAGACCGATCCGATGCCGAGGTCGTTCGCCGCTAACGTCATGTTCTGCGCGGCAATCGCGGCGTCAATCACCCAGAAATCCGGCGCGGGCGGAAAAGCGCGGTCGAGGTCGCCGCAGACAAGAATCGCCGCCGCTGCCTGATTCAGCATCCGCGCGACGCGTCCGTTCGCCTCCGCCATCTGCGCGAGCTTTTCCCGGTCGGTTACGACAATGAACGCCCATTCGCGGGCGTTGACGGCGCACGGCCCGCTCATCGCGGCTTCGAGAATGGTGTGGAGTTTGTCGGGTTCAATCGGCTTGTCAGCAAATTTGCGCACGCTGCGGCGGGTGAGGATGTTCTGCATGGTTTCCATGGGGGGAGACTCCTTTCAATGATGATAAATAGTGTTTTTTGCATTGCGCAGGAGTTTCGCCTCTGCGGACGAGATTCTACTGCGACCAATAAAGTTCCGTGAGAAAATGTCAGCAGCGGAAGCATACGCTGCCATCCTCAGCATAACACATTTGTGTGCGCAAGACAACGCGCGCCACCGAAAAAATCGCGGGTGGAAAATTGTGCAGCCGCGAAGTTTCCCGGCGGGTCATGTACAAATGGGAAAGAATGTGGTATAATAAAACATGAGCCGCGAGGAACGGCTCGGAAAGGATGAAACACCAATGCTCGATCAGAACGTTGCACGGGAAGTATTGCAGGAAGCGGTACGTACCGGCGGTGATTTCGCTGAAATTTTCATGGAAGACCGCGTTGACCACGCAATGGGGATGCGCTCTCATAAGCTGGAAAGCGCGACGACAAGCCGGACGCACGGCGCGGGCGTGCGCGTGTTCAGCGGTACGAATGCGATTTATGCCTACACCAACGATACCAGCCGGGAAGGGCTGATGAACTGTGCGCGTCAGGCAGCAGCGGCGGTGCGCGGCGGCAGGGGCTGCGTGGTGGAACCGTTCAAGCCATGGGATGCCTCCCGCCCGGAAGAAATTCTGCTCCTGCCGACTGACGTGAAGGCGGCGCTCAAAGCGGAGAAGCTCCGCGCGGCGGAAGCGGCGGCGCGCAGTGTCTCCCCGGAAATTGTGCAGGTGATGGCGAATTATGGCGACCATGTGCAGGATGTGTGCATCTGCAATACCGAGGGCGTGTTCGTGACCGACCGCCGTGTGCAGACGCGCCTGCGCGTGAGTGCGATTGCCAGCAACGGCACGGAGAATCAGTCCGGCAGTGATGCGCCCGGCGCGTCCATGGGCTTTGAATTGTTTGACACGCGCGTGAATGCGGAGGAATCAGGGAAAATTGCTGCCCAGCAGGCAGTGACGATGCTTCATGCACCGGTCTGCCCCGCGGGTGTGATGCCCGTCGCGATTGACAACGGCTTCGGCGGCGTTATCTTCCACGAGGCGTGCGGCCATTCTCTGGAGGCTACCAGCGTGGGCATCGGCGTGAGCGAATTCTGCGGCAAGCTCGGCCAGCAGATTGCGTCGCCCATCGTGACCGCCATCGACGACGGCACGCTTGTCAACAACTGGGGTCAAATTCATGTGGACGACGAAGGCACGCCCAGCCAGCGCACGGTGCTGATTGAGAACGGCATTTTGAAGAGCTACATGGTGGACCGCCTCGGCAGCCGCCGGATGAATCACCCGATTACCGGCTCCTCCCGCCGCGAAAGCTATGCCTATGCCCCCACGAGCCGTATGCGCTCCACCTTCATCGCCCCCGGCAATGACAGCAACGAGGAAATCATCGCGTCCATGGGCGACGGTCTGTATGCCCGCAAGATGGGCGGCGGCTCCGTCAACCCGGCGACGGGCGAATTCAACTTCTCCGTGGCGGAAGCGTATCTGGTGCGCGACGGCAAGATTGCCCACCCGGTGCGCGGCGCGTCCCTGATTGGGCGCGGCAGCGAAATCCTGATGAAGATTGACCGCGTTGGCAAAGAATTGGAACTGTCGCAGGGCATGTGCGGCTCCAAGAGCGGCAGCGTCCCGACCGACGTCGGTCAGCCGATGATTCGCGTCAGCAGCATCACCGTGGGCGGCCGCTAAGGAGGAAAAGCAGATGAAAGTCAACGAATTTTTGAATGAGGTGCTTGCTGCTGCGAAGGCGGCAGGCATTGACCCGGCGGAAGTATATTATCACGGCGGCGACAGTTTCAACGTGAGCGCACTGGACGGCGAAATCAGCGACTACAAGGTGGCATCCTCGTGCGGGGTGTCCCTGCGCGGCATGTTTGGCGGCAAGATGGGCAGCGCGTCCACCGAGGCGTTCGACGCTGATGCTGTCCGCCAGCTGATTGACGGTGTGAAGGAATCTGCCACCCTGCTGGAAACCGACGAACAGGACGAGATTTTCGCGGGCGAAGAGCGCTATCCGACCATCGAGAAGGAAGAAAGCGACGTCGCGACGACGAGCGCTGAAGCGAAAATTGAGAAGTGCCTGAAGCTGGAAGCTTTGGCGAAAGCCGCTGACCCGCGCATTGTCCGTGTGCCGAGCGCGATGGTCGCGTCCTCCAGCAGCGAAGTCATCCTGCGCAACAGCTATGGGCTGAATTTGCAGGATTCGGGCAGCTACTTCTTCTCCTACACCAGCTTGGTTGCGAAGGACGGCGCGTCCACTGCGGTCAATGGCAAGGTGGCTGTGTCCAGTCGATTTGACGGCATTGACCCGGAGAAAATTGCTGCGGATGCGGCGAAAGAAACGCTGTCTCAGCTGAACGCTTCTCCCGTGCCGACAGGCGAATACCGCGTGATTTTCCGCTATGACGCCATGCAGAGCCTCTTGCAGACGTTCTGGGGCGTGTTCTCGGCGGAGAATGCCCAACAGAATCTGTCCCTCTTCGCGGGCAAGGAAGGGGAAAATGTTGCGGCGGACGTCGTGACCATCGTCGATGACCCGCTGATGAAGGGCGGCTTGGCGACGAGCGCGTTCGACGGCGAGGGCAGCGCCAGCCGCACGAAGAAGGTCGTAGACAGCGGCAAGCTGACGACCCTCCTGCACGACCGCAAGACGGCGCGCAAGCAGGGCGTTGCATCGACCGGCAATGCCGCGCGCGTGGGTGGACGCATCATGGTTGCGCCGACGAACCTGTACATTGCCGCGGGCGAGAAGTCGCTGGATGAACTGATGGCGGACGTGGGCAACGGCGTGGTGATTACTGAACTGGCGGGTCTGCACGCGGGCGCGAATCCCTCCAGCGGCGATTTCAGCCTGCTCAGCAAGGGCTACACCATCGAGAATGGCAAGCGCGGCCGCGCCGTGGAGCAAATCACGGTGGCGGGCAACTTCTACCAGCTGCTGAAGAGCATCTGCGCCGTCGGCAGCGACCTGACCTTCGAGGGCAGCAGCATCGGCAGCCCGTCTGTGGACGCTAGCACGCTCAAAATCTCCGGCTAATCTGTTCTATCAAGGGGAAGCGCGGCATTTTCGCCCGTTTCCTCTTTTTTCGATTTTCGCCAACCAAACCGTTGAATGCGGCATCTAATGATATGGGGAATCCCCAGCAACGGGAAAGACTGCTAACAGCAGGGTGCAGGTGATTCATTGCCCTCTGGGCGCTCACACAGGAGCGCCACCCTACGCAACACAATAAAGGGAACACTCCCGCGAATCGCACCCCAAAATCAGAAAGGAGGCGTAACCGCAATGACCGAACAGCAGCTTCGCGAGAAGCCCCAATTCGCCTACGGAAACATGCCGGACGCAACCCGCGCAGCTTTTGAGCATTCGCTGACGCACCACCGCGCACCGGAAACGCACCGAAACATCGGCTTGAGCCGGACGATGCGCATCGTCATCACCGCTGTGCTGATGGCGCTGATGCTGACGGCGGTTGGCGTGGCGGCGGCGCGGTTCTTCAGCGTTACCGACGTCCACCCCGCGCAGGACGGCACGGAAGGGGACTATCAGGCGCATTATCTCGCGCTGGAGGAGCGGTATGACAGCGATTTGCTGTCTGTGTCAGTCAACGACGCGGTGTACGACGGCAGCGTGCTGGCATTCACGATGGAGATGACGGCAAAGACGGACGACGTGCTGGCGGTGGAAGTGCGCATATGCGGCGAATGCGACGGCAAAATGTACCGTTTTGACTCGCTGGATGTCTACGGCGGCGAGTTCCAAAGCCTGCTGATGCTGCCCGACCTCGGCGGCACATTCGATGGAGAAAAGTACGCTGCGGAGGGTATCCTGCTCGACGAAAATGGGCAGATGCCGCCGGAAGGAAAGACGATTGCGTGGACAATCGAAATCGACGTGCTGAAAGCTGTCTGGCAGACGGAAACCATGCCGGATGACCTGTATGAAGCGCTCAGCGAAGAGGACGACGTGGCGCAGTACATCCGTGAACAGGCGGAGCAGCGCGTTATCACGCTGACGGACGCGGGCGTGGAGGACTACCTGCTGGAAATGTGCGGCGTGGGCTGGGACGAGATAGAACAGATGTCCAAGGCGGATTTGCTCCTGCGCTGCGGCGGCTTCGAGCGCGCGGAAACATATACCGTGGTGTTCGCGACGGAAGGGAACACGCAGTACGTCCACCCGGAGTTGTCCGGCTTGCGGATTCCGCTGGACGGGTACACGGCGGTTGTGGACTATGTGCGCGCATCGTTCCTCGGCGGGTGCGTGGTGCTGCACTGCGAAGCGCCGAATGGAACGGCACTGCCGAATGGGACGGCACTGCCGGACGTGTGGCGAATCTACCGCAACGACGAGCAGAATCCGGCGGGTGAAGCGGGATGGGCGCGCGCGTCGGGCTATGCGGGCGTGCCGGGCGGCGTGGTGGATGTGAATCAGCCGTCCATCTGCCTGTACTTTGCGCCGTGCGCGGATTTGACGAGCTTGCGCATCGTGCCAGAAGGCGAAGCGGGCTTCACGCTGAATTTGTCGGGAGAGAAGGGGACGGAATGAACGAAGCAACATGGATCGAAAAGATGCGCGCGGTTGAGGGAACACTCTACCATGTGACCTGCGCCATGCTGCGCGAGGAGTATGACCGCCGGGATGCGATGCAGGAGACGGCGCTGCGGGCGCGGGAGAAGCAGTCGACGCTGCGCAGGGAGGAATATTTCGGCACATGGGCGGTGCGCATCTGCATCAACGTGTGCAAGGACATCCGCCGGAAGAGCAAGCCCGTTATGTCCACTGATGACGTGCCGGAAATCCCCGCGCCGCAGGGGGATACGGACTTCCGCCTGATGCTGGACAATCTGCCCGATACGCTGCGCCTGCCGATCGTGCTGTACTATCTGGACGGGCTGACGGTGGCTGAAACTGCGCAGGCACTGGGCGTTCCGGTGGGCACGGTGAAATTCCGGCTGCATCAGGCGCGGAAAAAGCTGCGCGTGGAGCTGGACGCCCCGGAGGGAGAGGGGGCAAACGTGCAATGACCGAGCGGGAACTGCGGGAGAAGCTGCAATCCGCCTACGGAACCATGCCGGACGCAACCCGCGCCGCCTTTGAGCATTCACTGACGCACCACCGAGTGGAAACGCGCAATCCCGTCCGGATGAGCCGGAGAATGCGGACGATTGTCACGCTTGCTCTCATGCTGATGATGCTCACGGCGGTCGGCGTAGCGGCGGCAAAACTGGCGAGTGTGACGGACTACCCGCCGCCGTCGGGGCTGACGCCGGAATACATGTCGCATTTGGTTACGCTGAACGAAGCCTACGACGGCGATTTGCTCACGCTGTCCGTCAATGACCTTGTGTTTGACGGCACGACGGTCGATGTTGCCATGAACGTGCAGCCCAAGGCGGGCAAGCAGGTTTTTATGGACATGGAAGTCACGGCGGAGTGTGCCGGGCGGGCGTACACACTGGAAATTGAGGGCTGCGGGGGCGGCGATTTCATGAGCGGCATGTTCCTGCCGGATGGAACGGACAGCTGGAGTGACTCGCCATTTGGGTTCGACGGTGTGCTCTGGGATGATGATATGCAGTCGCCGCCGGAAGGCGTGCCGATTGCGTGGACGATGACGTTCGAGCTGCTTCAGCCCGTGTGGAAAGTGGAATATCTGCCGGATGCGCAGTATCAGGCGCTCTTGGCGGGCGGGGCGGACACGCTCGAAGCCTATGTGCAGAATAACTGGCGGCAGCAAATCATCACCGTGACGTATGGCAGTCTGGTAGAGTATCAGTATGCGGCGGAGGCGGCGATGCTGGCGGATGGAACCATTACCGAGCCGCTTTCGGGCAGCCGGACGGAACAACTGCTTTCCTGCGGCGGATTCCGGCGCGCGGACACAATCATCGTGCAGTTCACAACGGATTTTGCGGATGATTACGCGCATCCGGAGCTGGTCGGCAAGCGCATCGACATGGGGGACTACGACCTTGTGATTGATAATGTGAACTTGTCATTTATGCGCGCGAACATCACCATGCACTATGAATTTTCAGCGGCGTATACCGAGGATGAAATCCGCCAAATGACGAATCTGCCCAACGCCTGGCGCGTGTATGTCAACGGGCAGACAGAAGCCGGTTACGACGCCTACGCGAATTTCCAGCAGGTCACGAACGGCGCGTACGGCGTGGATACGCCCGAACAGCTGACCGTTGGCTTCGATTTCTACCCGGCGGAGACGGACATCACGCGGCTGACGTTTGTACCGATTCGCAATATGGGAGAAAAGTGGGATGCTTGCCATCCGGATGCGGAAAAGGGGTTTACGCTGGAACTTCAGGAATGATGCGCATATTTGCATAGAAAACACAACATATGAACAGAACATCATGTTTTTTCGCCTGACCATTTGCGTTTTTCCGCCAACCATGCTATAATGAAAGCGATTTAGGCAAGGAGGCGGAACGCGTGGCGGAGGCAGAAGAGAAGCTGGAGGTAGAGGGCTGCGGTTTCCTGTGTGTGCACGAGAAAGTGGTGGAAAAAGTCCAGCACGAGCTGCCGCAGGAGGAAACGCTGCTGCGGCTGGCAGATTTGTTCAAGGTGTTCGGCGACGGGACGCGCGTGCGCATCCTGTTCGTGCTGCTGACGGCGGAGGTGTGCGTGTGCGACCTCGCGAAGCTGCTGGGCATGACACAATCCGCCGTATCGCACCAATTGCGCGTGCTGAAACAGGCACGGCTGATTAAGGCGCGGCGCGACGGCAAGACCGTGTTCTATTCGCTGGCGGATGACCATGTGGCGACGCTGCTGCGGCAGGGCATGGAGCATGTCTGCGAGGGCAGCGGGGGAGAATGCGGGGAATAATCAATCATCAGCATAAAAAGAGGTTCTTCACGGAAAGTTGGGGGCAAACAAGGGCTTAGGCGAAGCGCCAAAAAGCTGCACGCGGAAGGAGCATGAAAGCGCGACCAACTCAATCGCGAAAA
>ENA-OZKI01000144-OZKI01000144.1-human-gut-metagenome-genome-assembly--contig:-NODE-144-length-21926-cov-6.531480_pt1 | contig 21926 bp, 32 predicted proteins | sample MGYA00244178_ERZ653754 | MGnify/ENA primary metagenome ERZ653754 (study PRJEB26926, sample SAMN06165253) | human gut metagenome | biome: ENVO:00009003; feature: ENVO:2100002; material: ENVO:00002003... | reverse complement strand
ATATAAATGATATAATCAATATAATCATATGAAAAAAATATATATAGTTAACTATCTGGTTGAGAAAAATTGTACAGAAATAAATACATGCTATTCACCTATTGACATAGTAGGTAAATAGGCGATACAATTCATATACGCAATAAATACCGCAAATGCGATTGGAGTAGAGTATGATGATATCGACTAAGGGCAGATATGCCCTGAGGGTTATGACTGATCTGGCGCAACATGGAACGGGAGATTTTATTCCGCTGAAGGAAATATCGGCCAGACAGGGTATCTCCTTAAAATATCTGGAAAGTATAATGACTATACTGTCCAAGGGACATATGGTCAGGAGTGCAAGTGGCAAAGGCGGCGGTTACTGCCTGATAAAGTCACCGGAGGAATACAGGGTCGGAGATATACTCAGGCTGACTGAGGGCGACCTTGCACCGGTTGCATGTCTTGCTCCTGATACGAAGAAGTGCGACCTTACGAATGAGTGTTATACACTGCCGTTCTGGAAGGGACTTGGAGATGCGATTAATGAGTATCTTGACGGACATACGCTCGCAGATCTGGTGTCAGGCAGCAGTATGCAGCATTGTACTGCATCACACGACAATAATTAATAATATATAGCAGGAGGATTATATGGCTGGCAAATCATTATTAGAGGTAAAGAATTTACACGTTAACATCGAAGATAAAGAGATTCTTCATGGTGTTAACCTTACTATAGGTGAAGATGAGACGCATGTACTTATGGGACCTAACGGTACCGGTAAGTCAACTCTCGGATATGCGGTTACGGGCAATCCTAGATATTCAATATCAGAAGGACAGATAATATTCAATGGCGAGGACATTACCAATATGCCTGTCAATGAGAGAGCTAAGAAGGGCATATTCCTTTCATTTCAGAATCCGCTGGAAGTACCCGGAGTTACACTGAGTGCATTTATCAGAAGCGCACTTGAGCAGAAGACAGGCAAGAGAGTACGCCTCTGGGATTATAAGAAGAAGCTTGCACAGACAATGGAACTTCTTTCAATGGATGAATCTTATGCAGAGAGAGATCTTAATGTCGGATTCTCAGGCGGTGAGAAGAAGAAGGCTGAGATTCTTCAGATGCTTATGCTTGAACCGTCACTTGCAATCCTTGATGAGACAGATTCAGGTCTTGATGTTGACGCTGTCCGCACAGTATCAAAGGGCATAAGCATTTACAAGGAGCAATGCAGGGGAAGCCTCCTTATTATAACACACAGTACACGAATCCTTGAGTCACTTCATGTTGATGTAACACATGTAATGGAAGAAGGAAAGATTGCAAGAGAAGGCGATGCATCACTCGTTGATGAGATTAATGAAAATGGATTTGAAGATATAAAGGCGTAAATAATATATAGAATATATAGTTGGGGCTTTTGCCCGGCATTATCTGATCTGATTATTGCAGATTATTATAATACGCTGGATTGGAGTATTGGAATGAAAGAAAAGAGTCATGTAGATGATATAGACAGAAGTGTCTATGATATCAGGGATGAAGAGCATGATGCTTATAGAATCGAAGCAGGACTTACACCTGAGATAGTTGATAAGATATCAAAAGAGAAGAATGACCCGGAATGGATGCATGAGTTCAGACTGAAGTCACTCGAGATATATAATGGCATGAAGATACCTGACTGGGGTCCTTCAATTGAAGGTCTTGATATGGAGCATATTGCAACGTATGTAAGACCTAACACAAAGATGCAGGGCGACTGGAAAGATGTGCCACAGGATATTAAGGATACATTTGAAAGACTTGGTATTCCGCAGGCTGAGAGAAAGTCGCTTGCAGGTGTCGGTGCACAGTACGATTCAGAGCTTGTATACCACAATGTAAAGGATGAGGTTGCAGCACAGGGCGTAATCTATACTGATATGGAGAGCGCGCTTAAGGGTGAATATGCCGATATGGTACATGAGTACTTTATGAAGCTTGTAACACCCAGAGACCATAAGTTCGCGGCACTTCACGGAGCTGTGTGGTCTGGCGGCTCATTTGTATATGTACCGAAGGGCGTTGATGTTTCAATACCTCTTCAGTCATATTTCAGACTTAATGCCAAGGGTGCAGGACAGTTTGAGCATACACTTATAATTGTTGATGAAGGAGCAAGCCTTCACTTTATCGAGGGATGTTCAGCACCTAAGTATAATGTTGCCAACCTGCATGCGGGATGCGTTGAGCTTTTTGTTAAAAAGGATGCAAAGCTCAGATACTCGACAATTGAGAACTGGTCTAAGAATATGTACAACCTTAATACAAAGCGTGCACTTGTAGAAGAGGGCGGTACGATTGAATGGGTGTCAGGCTCATTTGGTTCACATGTAAGTTATCTCTATCCTATGAGTATTCTCAAGGGAAGGGGTTCTAAGATGGAGTTCACCGGTGTAACATTCGCCGGTGAAGGACAGAACCTTGATACGGGTGCCAAGGTAATCCATGCGGCACCGGATACAAGTTCATATATGAATACACGTTCAATAAGCAAGAGCGGTGGAATAAGTACATTCCGAAGCAGTGTTGTTGTGCAGAAGAATGCATCTAATGCAAAGTCTGCGGTATCATGCCAGTCACTTATGCTTGATTCAGAGTCAAGGTCTGATACAATTCCGGCTATGGACATCCGTACTAAGGACGCAGCGGTCGGACATGAAGCCAAGATTGGAAGTATAAGTGATGATGCGGTGTTCTATCTTATGTCAAGAGGCATGAGTGAAGAGGATGCAAGAGCACTTATCGTAAGTGGATTCGCTGACAATGTTTCTAAGGAGCTGCCACTTGAGTATGCCGTTGAGATGAATAATCTTATACGTCTTGAGATGAAAGGAAGTATTGGCTGATATGACAAACAATGAAAATATAATTATCAACAGACTGCCTGCCAAGACATGGTACTGGCTTGATGTTAACGAAACAAAGCTTCCATGGGACAGAAGCAATACAGTTGAACTTGAATCACAGACGGTAACGGCAGCAAAGGCAGAGAAGCATGAGCCTGTGAGGATTCATGTTAATACAGTTGACGAATACAGTAATAAAAATATAAGGCTGGAAGCCATGACAGGCGGAGAACTTACGGTATTCATGAATTATGGCACAAGGTATAATCTTGCAGTCCATACAGAGATTATTGCACATGAGAATTCGGTTGTGCGTCTTGTACAGACACAGCATACCGAAGAGAATGCCGTATTATATAACGAGATAAAGGGTGAATGTGCAAAAGGCGCTAGAGTTGAGCTTATTCAGGTATTCCTTGGCAAGGGCGATGTATACTCAGACAGCCGCTTTGAACTTTCAGGTGAGAAGAGCAGCCTGAAGGCTGATATAGGATATATAGGACAGCATGAGCAGAAAATAGACATCAATGTTGTTGCTAATCATACAGGCAGAGAGACGGAGAGTGAGATTAATGCCGGCGGAGCGCTTAAGGACGCATCTAAGAAGGTATTCAGAGGCACGATTGACTTTAAGAGGGGTGCCGTTAATGCTGTAGGCAATGAGCAGGAGACAGTGCTTATGCTTGGTGATGATGTGCAGAATAAGACGATTCCGCTTATACTGTGTGCTGAGGAAAATGTTGTAGGTAATCACGGAGCTACAATCGGTGAGCTTGATGATGATACGCTGTTTTACTTTGAAAGCAGGGGAATTGACAGGGAGCATGCAGAGAATATTATGGCAAGAGCTTCAATCGACAGGCTTTCAAGAATGACAGAGGATGAAGAAACACAGAATATCATAAGTGACGGTCTTAAGGAGGTGCTTGGATATGACGAATAATTCATATGACTATCGTCAGGACTTTCCGCTTCTTATGCAGGACAGGACAATATATATTGATAATGCGGCAACATCGCAGCGTCCGCAGTCCGTTATAGATGCGGAGATGGATTTTTACAGAAATCATAATGCCAATCCACTGCGCGGTTCATATCCGCTCAGCGTGGAGGCAACTGATATATATGAGAATGCAAGAGTTACTGTTAAGAATTTTATAAATGCATCCTCAACAGAAGAGATTATATTTACACGCAATACAACAGAAGGACTCAACCTTGTAGCATACAGCTATGGTCTTACTAATATCAGCGCCGGCGATGAGATAGTTGTCTCAATAATGGAGCATCACAGCAACCTTCTCCCATGGCAGATGGTATCAAGACAGACCGGTGCCGCTCTTAAGTTTATCGAGTGCGAGCAGGATGGAAGCGTTGATCTTGATAAGGTGGCCGCACTTATAACGGATAAGACAAAGCTTGTTGCAATGACACATGTATCTAATGTGCTCGGACGTGAGAATCCGATAGCAGAGGTGGCTGCGCTTGCACATGCTAAGGGTGCGGTTATGGTAGTTGACGGAGCTCAGAGTACACCGCATATGGCAATTGATGTCAGGACACTTGGGGCAGATTTTTTTGCATTCTCAGGTCACAAGCTTATGGGACCTATGGGAATCGGTGTCCTCTACGGACGCAGGGAATTGCTTGATAAGATGCCTCCGTTCTTATCAGGCGGAGAGATGATTGACTCAGTTACAAGAGACGGTGCCAAGTTTGCCGAGCTTCCGCATAAGTTTGAAGCCGGTACTGTCAATGCAGCAGGTGCAGCAGGGCTTGATGCTGCAATTAAGTATATTCAGTCGGTAGGATTTGATTATATGCAGGAGAGAGAACTTGCTGTTACCCGGCGTGCTCTTGAAGGAATGAAGGATATTCCGCATGTTCATATATTTGGTTCGGATAGGGCGGAAGAGCACACAGGCATTATTACATTTGCAATTGATAATGTACATCCGCATGATGTAAGTGAGGTGCTTATTGCCGACGGTATAGCAGTACGTGCCGGACATCACTGCGCACAGCCGCTGCTTGCATATCTTGGCGTTAATTCAACAACAAGAGCAAGCTTTATGTTCTATAATACTGAGGAAGAGGCTGATGCATTTGTTAAGAGTGTTGCAAGCGTAAGGGAGAGAATGGGATATGGAGAATAGAAGTTTTTATAACGAGATACTGACGGAGCACAACATACGTCCTGAATTCAAGCATGACCTTCCTGATGCGGATATCGTACTTGAAGGAGTTAATCCAAGCTGCGGAGATGATATATGGCTTAAGCTTAAGGTTGATGGTGATGTTATAACTGACGGAGCCTTTGTAGGCGACGGATGTGCAATATCACAGGCTTCTGCAGATATCATGCTTGGAATGGTTATCGGCAGGAAGAAGGAAGAGGCTCTTAAGATGGGTGAGATATTCATGAAGATGATAAAGGGCGAGGCAACAGAGGAGGAGATTGACAGCCTTGAAGAAGCTTCTGCACTTAAGGATATAGCTCATATGCCTGCCCGTGTAAAATGCGCAGTGCTCGGATGGAGAACTCTCAAGGAGGCCATTCAGGAGAACTGATATTATTCAGGGGAAAATGATTACAGAATAAGAAGCCCATATATATCAGACTACATTTAAATACGAACAATTTCCACAAATCTCCATAGAATAGTATAGAAAACAATATGGAGATTTTTTTATGGAAAGACAACAGATTCCACCATCAGCTCCGCTTGCTATGACATATGTGCCGTGGCAGGAATGGAACAGCCTGTTTGCTCTTGATGAAGCACTTCGCTGCGGTACGTTATTTAAAACTCTGTACAAACCATTTATGGGAGGTGGCAGGTAATATGATGAATTCTAATATGAACCGCCGCAACGTGCAGTACAGACAGGACCGCCAGCCGATGCCGCAGCCGGCAGTACAGCCACAGTGCCAGCCTTCATGCCAGACATGTCCGGGAACATGTAATGATGGCAGCATGATGACGGGGAATAATGGTAATCCCCAGATGATGCCTGCCGGCGGACCGGGACCTGAGAGAAGGCCGATGCCGGCACCTGACCATCAGACACTTATGAATGAGATATATCAGCTTGGCTTTGCAATTGTTGAGACAGTGCTTTATCTCGATACGCACCCGTCTGACGCTGATGCCCTTAACTATTATAATCAGATAAAGAGGCGCTACAGCCATGTCATGGAGATGTATTCAAGAGAATACGGACCGCTTCTTAATACAAATGTTATGAATGACAACTACTGGAGCTGGGTGGCAACACCTATGCCTTGGGAAGTGGAGGGCTGTTAGATATGTGGAATTATGAAAAAAGACTTGAATACCCTGTAAATATCAAGAATCCTGACCCGGCGATGGCAGCTATGGTAATAAGCCAGTACGGCGGCCCTGACGGTGAACTTGGAGCATCAATGAGATATCTGTCACAGAGATACACAATGCCATACAGGGAAGTGGCGGGAATATTGACTGATATAGGCACGGAAGAACCGGCGCCACAATGATAACTGTGGCTCTGCTGCTGGGATTGGAGGCCTTTTTTTACCTGATTTCAGAATCTGAACTTAATCTCAAGCCTGAACGGAGGAGAATACCATCCACCTCTTTTAGCCATATCTTTATAATTTATACCATAATCTGAACAATTATCCGCCGTCAGCCTTACGGCACCCGGACGGGTATATATCATGTCATTTATTATCGCCTTAAGATACTGATTCTTAATCTCAGCACTTGCGGCAGGATTCTGCAATGCATTAAGTGCGTCACCAAACTTCGCTATACGCTCCCGGTAGTCAACCGGATCCGGCGAATCCTTTCTTGCCTGCTTAAGAGCACGCTCAACCTCTGCTTTATCTTCCTTGACCTGCTTATTGAGCTTATCGAATATAGCCCGCGGCATGCCTTCCATTGAGTATACTTCCCATTGCTTTACTTCCTTGGCTTCCAATGCAGCAAGCCGCGCCTCAAGGTCCGAGACAAGCGCTCTGTGTATATCCACTTCGTTAGCATTATCATGCTTAACCTTAATCTTAAAATCATCTATGTAGGCAGTAAGCACCTTACAGATATAATCAATCAGCTCTTCATAGCCAATGCTTCCGCTCTTACAATGCCGCTGGTCATCACATGACAGACGCAGGCTGCCGCGCCCATCATGCCGCAGGCTCATGCTGTAGCCGCAGGAGCAGTGCAGGATAGATGCAAACACGTTGGACACCCTGGTATCGGGGCGGCACCGGTGGGAACGTCCCTGTCTTGCAAGTGCGGCGTGGAACAGCTCTTCACTTATGATAGCTTCATGGCGTCCATCGAATATAAGCATGTTCTCATTCCAGGGGCGTGTCTTATAGACCTCCTGATTATCAACAACAGTTATGGTCTTGCGCCGGTTCCATACAACCTTGCCAATGTAATGATAGTTGCGGAGAATATCCTTAATAACGGCAGGGTTCCAATGAGCATTGTGCAGCGGATGTATCCCAAGGCCGTCAAGGTGGTTGGCAATACGCTGTGCGCCCCAGTCTTTGTTGACATACAGCTCATATATAAGGCGCACTACGTCAGCCTGCTCCTTATTGACTGCAAGGGTAGGACAGTTCTTCTTGCCGATACGGATTACAGCCCTGTCATATCCGTATGGAGGCTTTGAGCCGAGATAGTTACCCTCCTGAACAGACTGCAGGCGTCCACGCGCCTGTATCTTCTTAAAGTATTCAAGGTATTCGTTGCCACGCTTAAGCTCACGTTCAAATATATCACGGTCCCACTCATCCCTTAAGTCATATGTCTTCATGGGAGTTATTACCTGCGTGTTAGTGTATCTTAAGAGCTTCATAAGCCTTCCGGCATCTTCAAGGTCACCACGGCTCAGACGCTGCACATCAACAACAAGAACGGCACGTATATCCGGTGATTCAATGGCGCGGAGCAGACGGAGCATCTCCGGGCGTCCGTCTATAGTCTCGGAAGATGCAACTTCCCTGTACACGTTGCAATCAGGCACCGGAGCTCCGAAGTGATTAACTGCAAAGTCACGCAGCATGTGCTCATGCTTCTCAAGCACCTCTTCAATTGTCATGTTAGGGTCATCAGAACGGGACTTGCGAAGATACTGTATAACCTCTTCCGGTCTGAATGAGATATCATAACTGTTCATATTGCATCCTCCTTCTTAAAAGTATGAAAAAATGGTATAAAAAATACGCCTACTTGCAAGCCGGGCGCATTATATGATACAATATGAAATGTGTTTTGGTATTGTATCAGGCTCCGGCCTGGTAGATATCGGTAAAGCTCTTGTGTTGGTAGCACAGGGGCTTTTATTTTTGTAAATACAAAAGGCCTCACATTGCTGTGAGACCTTTCATAATGAATGCTGTCCGCTAGGGACTGTGTCTTATATACTGCCGGTTAACGGCAATGTTTTTGTGTACATTCATTATATAATTAGTCTATGACAATGTCAAATGAAATATGCAAAAAGTATAAAAATTTATTCTGATTTTGTGACTTTTGTATAAAGCAGTTTTATTTTATCATCTATCAAATCTAGTTTCTCATTTGAAAGCTTGATTCCACTGAGGATATTTTGATTCGTTTTTGGATCGTAAATACGGATCTTACTTATTGTTGTTATTTGGTTAAGTAATCCAATACTTCCGACTTTCATTTTCTGAATCTCAGTTTTTATTTTTGAAATAAGCTCAGCTTCTTCTTTCATATCATTTAAGCGTTGCTGCAGATTATCTAATAAATCAGTATATAACGGAGATGATGTATCCAATAGGGAAATACTCTGTCTTATTTTATCAAGTTCAGTATTTGCATACTTATAGTGGCTTGATACTTTTGCACTTAAGCTTGTAAATAGCTCATTACCCAAATATATACATCCCGGACGCAAGTTGGAAGTGTCTACATTAGGTTTTACTGAAGTTAATGGTAAAATCGTAATGACAGGGGAATATATAGAGTTGGCGTTGTCCAGGACAACAGCGTAATGTAATCCACCTTCTTCACTGCCGATATTATATCCTAAATGAACTTTTATTATTTCACCGCGCTTATAACGACGCAAGCTGGTTGGAGAAAATTGTGGTTCATATTCTAGAAATTTCATATAATCTTCAAGCCAATAACATAGCTTGTCGGCTTTTCCATTAATGGCAGGGTTGTTGGATTGTATATATTGGGTTAATAATGAATCTACAGCAGATAAAGCAGATGCTTTATGGGCTTCCAGTTCCTCTTTGCTTTTATGTCTACTCATATATAAATCTCCCTTCTATTGTGTTTTATAATATCTTGTGTTGGTAGCACGTGGGCTTTTATTGGTTGTGTTAAAGACTTAGTAAATCTTCTTTCCAGGATTCTGGAAATCCCATCATATCTAGAATTTCATTTTCCTGTAGCACAACCATATTTTTACGAAATATATTAAGTGCATTTGAAAGTTCTTTTATCATCTTCTTATATGATAATTTTGGAAGCAAAGGGTGTAAAGCGATCATTACAGCAAATAAATCGCGCTTCCCATAAGCGTATTCATGCTTCCCTTCCTCAAGTCTTGGAATATTCAAAGTAGCATGAATCTTAGTATCTGTTAATGGATTTTTTGTTCTGTAGCAATATAGTCTATTGTTATGTGCGCAGAAATTCCTGATTGGTGTAATATACATAAGAATATTTTCAAGCTCATTATCCATTAATTTAAATGGCTTGGAAACATTCTGACGTTCCGGTTGTTTCATTATTTTATAAAATTTACTCATAGTACCCAAAGTTAAGATACTATTAAGCACCCATAGAGGAACGTATCCATAATTTTTAAGATAATGAGAAATGCATGGATCACCGGTATGATATGAAAGCTGTTTTTGAATATCGGCAATGACTTCCATGATATATTTATTTGCATCTCGCATGTTAGTATTAAAATTTGTATATATTAAATAATTCTCATGACCATGTGCTTGAGAAAAAGAATAAGCAATAAGACTTTTTAAATTAGATTCAACAACTAGGATGTATTTTAGAAATATTTTGCGCAATCTATCATCAAAGTCATAAAGAGCTCTCAATTCATTTATGGTTGTACCATTTTTATATACATCCTCTGAATCTTCAGATTCACTCTTGAGAAAAGGCTTTTTATATCCGTTAATTAAGTTATAATATCCATAATGTTGTAAAGCTTTTTTGGCATAACTTCTTTTTTCAGGTGTGGAGATATCCACACCTCTTGCTGCTAAGATATTAATTTGTTCATCATAGGTTTTAAATACCTTATCCATTAGTTCCTCCACAAAATAAAAAGACCCCGGGCCCGAAGGACACCGGAGTTCGTTCCAAATAAGTATATACATAAAATATTATTTTATGCATATATGAATGTTACCATTTGTGTCCTCAAAAGTCAACACTAAATTTATTTTATAAACGCTAATCTATATATTCGTCAGAACTTCCCTCTCAGCTCAACAACCTTACCGATAATTCTGACGGGCTTGATAGCACGTGGGCTTTTATTATTTTGTTAATTTGGTATGTAATCAAAGCTGTTGTAAATACTGTGCTCGCATTTTTTCACTTATGTGATATTGTTCAGCATCAGGTACATCGACAAATTCGACTGTCTTATCGAAGTTTTTCTTAATAACATCTTTGATTTCATCTAAAGTTACGTTGAAAAACTCACGTCTTTGATTAACCATATTTACCTTGCGGTCTTCGAAAGCTCTATGGAGAGCAGCCTCAAGGGCAGGTGCATCATCAGAAAAAATCATTGCATGTACATCAAAGTTAAAAGGAACCGAGGCATCTCCCAACTCGTCAACACGGTCTTGAGGATCTAGTCGCCTTGTCATACCGATTTTATAAATATTCTCACCGAATGAACCAACATTAGATATAACATATACATAACCAGCACGCTGATTGGCTTCTCTATAATCAATATCCTTGAGAGATATTTCAATATCGTCGAGATGCTGTTCAAGCTCGGATTTCTTCTCCAATAGAGCAGTACGTTCTTCAACGCTTGCATATTCTAATTGCCTGTTAATTGTGGAAAGAGCGGTACTGTAATGAGATTTTTCTTTTTCAAATTTTTTTCGCTGTTCTTCAATCTCCTTCTGTAATTTTGCAGCTTCACGCAATTGCGCACGTGCTTCCTTTGCTTCTTCTTTTTCCTTGAATTTCTCCTGTCTGTACTCAAATGCAAGATAAGCTTCCTGAACCTTTAAATCAAAGTATTTTTTTGAAATTGATATTCCCATAGTGGCACCAAGCTTTGAAACAGCATTTGAAGAGTTCTCTATCTTGCGGATAGATGTGTCTACATTGTTATATTTTATTTTGCCGATGGTCTCATCACATTCGCTGTTAAATGCACGAAGCAGTAGCTTTTGCATGTCTTTAACCATTTTGCGACCTTTTACAACACTTCCGTTAACAGTCCAATCGGTATTGCCGAGTACTGCAGTGTTGTTCTTGATACATGCTTTTTGCTGGTCACGAATACTATCAAGCTTATCTTTGTATAGTGATGAATTTGCAAAGTCATATCGTGGCTCGTATAAGCCAAATTCCTGAACAAGAATAGAGTCATTAAATGTAATTAACTCTTTTTTCTTCTCTTCAATTTCATTATTCAGGTTGGCAAGTTCGGATTTGCGTGTTGCATCAATCTGATTATAACCTAGAACTAATTCCTGAATGTTCTTCTCATACTGTGTAGATAGTTCTGAGAGCTCTTTTATACGCTTTTCAAGGCTTATAGCGTTTTGCATCTCAGGAGTAACATATTTTTCAAGTTCTGCACATCTTTCTTGGAGAGATTGAATATCAGCTTTGTATTGCTTTGTTTTGAAGATATCTTTAATCATAAAAGCCTCTAACTAAAAAGTTTTCTCAATAACTGTCAGGCTCGGTTCAAATACGATTATGTAATTGTCAACTTCTGCGTATGCACCATATTTCAGATTGTAAGCGTCGAGAGCTTCAGTGAGAAATGTTTCACTTACTTGCAGATACTCAGCCATTTCAAAAAGATTATGGCAGCAGGCGTTGTGGCAATCAATTATGCCGCGAAGACCAACAACTTCATTGTACGCCCACATACGTGCGGCATATTCCTGCTTGCGATTGCTTTCGCAACGCAAATCAATGATATTACCTACGGCTGTCTCATGGTGTCCAAGTTCTTCAGACAGTATGGATATCTTGTCAGCATCAGTCTCAAGCCGCTTGTCTAAAGCAACAGCTCCATCACAATACAAACCTTTGAGGCGCGTATCTCCGAAGTCCCAGTTCTCATACACGGCGACATTATTCCTGTCAGCCTTGTCAAGCAGCTGTTCATACTTTGAAAGCATCGTATTCCCCCTTTCTGATAGTAATTGTAAGTTAATAGTTACTTACGGCTTGCCTTGACGAATGCCGCAAATTCTTTAATTTTGTCAAGTTCTTTTTCAGTGTATTCATCTCCGTCAAAGTGTGCAGCGATATTATGAGGCTCTTCATTAATACCAAGAAGCTCATCGGCTGATACATTGAGAGTATCTGCTAGCTTTTTTATTGTTTGGACATTCGGCTCGCGGCTTCCACTTTCATATAAAGAGTACGTAGACTTTGCGACACCGACAGCTTCAGCAACTTCCTTTTGTGAGAGCCCTTTTGTTATTCTGGCATTTTTTAAATTGTCATTAAAACTTTCTCCCATATCACTGCCTCCTTGTTAATTGAATTATATAAAGGATATGCAAACATGTCAATGAAAAAGTTTGCAAAATGTAAAGAAAACTATTGACAAGTTTGCTAAACGCAATTATATTATAATTAAAGTTTGCGAAATGCAAACATACATAAGGAAAGGAGAAGAGAAAGTGTTTAAAAATCTAAATGCTGAGCAGGCAAGACATGGCTATACAAACACTTATGTGGCAAAAGAACTTGGAATTTCAAGGGTATCTTATGAAAACAAGAAGAAGACAGGAAAATTCACAACACCGGAAATTAAGAGATTGTGCAAGATGTTTGGTAGAGGATTTGACTATCTGTTCGAGACAGAAGAAGGGAGATGAGAAGAATGTTTCTAAGAAGAAAAAAAAGTAGCTTTTAAGGATGAAAGCAAGAGGGTAAAGAAGATATACCGGAAGCCGGCAATTATCAGAATGCCAGCCTCCGGAAAAGTAGATGTAGACAGAGTAGTTGAAAATCTTACTCATCGAATTCAAGAACATCTGTCAGAACTGAATGAAGGAATAAGCCATGACAATGAATAAAAAGGAATTTTTCAAAACCGAATTCGGAGCAGAACTTGAATGCACAGTGAAAGCCCTGAATATTGCACTTGAAGAAAGAGCAAAGTGTGGAAACCATAATTTCCAGGAAATAAGGAAAGCGAGCAAAGCAATAAATGAGCTGATGGCCAGGCTGGATGTTTATAAGCAGGGGCTCAGAACATTCTACGGATTGGATTTGCATTTCACCCGCACAGATGAATATTTTGGGCTATGCACAGAAGATGAAAGCTATTACCTGATGAAAGAAAAATATTAAGGTGAAGGTAAGGCGAGTAACACAGACACGCTGTACCGCATAGGATACAGCAGAACATGAAAGGAGAACGGCATGGAGAGAGTAATAGAACTTGAAGGTTGTACTGTAGTGCTGAACACTCCGGATATATCAGATGAGGAGAGAGCCAAACGCCGCAAGGCATTTGAGGAGGCAACGGCGAGATTCCTTATCAGGGTCGAAGAGGAGATGAGCAGGAAATGATAGAAATTCACGAAGGCACTGCTGAAAGACTAAAAGTCAGAAGCAGAGAACAGAGCGGCGATTTGACATTAAGGATTGAAACTGAGGCAGAGAATCAGGTGAACGCCCGCAGACTTTTAAGAAAGATAAGTGCGGCAATCAGGAGAAAAAGACAAGACAGAAGGGAGCTGTAGACATATGAGAATTGGAAACGAAGAGTATGCGGAAATCCTTGTAACATACGGTAATGGTGATTTGATTGCAAGTATCACGGACGAAGATATTATCGAAGAAGAAGGATGCAAAGTTGTGTGTAAGCCCGTTGCATTAAGGCAGGAGGAAGATGAAAAAGTAAGCAGCAGTATTGAGCAGGAAGAAAGCAGAATCAAGCCTAAGCTGGATGAATGCATAATCTCAGTAGCAGACAAGATAATTGATGGCAAATCAACATTAAGCGAATGTGATTATGTAAGAGAAATACAGGCACTTTCCTCGCTGGTAGATTCAAGAGCTATGCTTGACAGATAAAGGAGATTATTAATGGATAATGACAGAATGACAGAATCTGAGATATTTGAAGAGATCAAGCGGATACAGGCAAAGAAGGAAAGAGCTATAAGAATATTGATAACAGCATCAGCGATGGTACTTGCAATAGATGTCATCTGGCTCATTATTTTAATTCTTTGATGCTGTCGCTTACCTGATAAATGGACCTTTTAATAGAATCCAAATGGCTTGAAAGAGCGTAATCAGGTTCCTGAGAAAGCTCAATCTGCTTTTCCATTAATTTGGTCTGTGTGCGTGTCTGCTTGGCGGCAAAAATAGCGCATGACACACTTACGGCGGTTAGGCAGATATTTATTACTGTAAAAATTATTTCAATGGTGTTCATTGTAATACCTCACATATTTTTACTTGATTATAGGATAACCGGCAGTGAAAAACAACAGAGATGGTTTTTGAATCTGAAAATATTGAAAGGAGAGAAGAAAGATGGATACTAATTTGATTTATGGTGGCGCGGCCACACTTGAGGACCTGTACAGGCTCAATGAGCTTGGATTTGAGTTTGTAATTGAGGATGGCAGGATAGTTGATGTCCTGCATGGATAGGACAGGCTATGGGGCGGACATTATTTCAGTACAAAAAAATGAGCGCCGGCACATGCCAGACGCTCAAATGTAAATGGCGAATTTACAAAATCATATTAACACATCAGGAGGTAAATGTAAATGGCGAAAGAAGTCAGGCGTAACAGAGGATTGTATGAGTGTGCATACTGCGGCGCCTACCTTGACGCAGGCGAACACTGTGACTGCCTGGAGCGTGAGCATGAGACGGTGGCAGAATGGGCCAGAAAGATAAGGATTGAGGATGGCGGGCAGATGGCATTTGAGGCAGCATATGCTGGATGAGGTATCAAATGATAGAAATGAAGATTCTTTCAGGCCGTGACGAGTGGCTTAAGCACCGTATGAATTACATAGGAGGTTCGGAAAGCTCCGCAGTTATCGGATGCAATCCGTATATGTCCAATGTCGAGCTGTTCATGCTTAAAACGGGACAGGCAGCAGCGGAGGATATATCAGACAAGCCATATGTGCAGTATGGCATTGCGGCGGAGCCTCTGATACGGGAACTTTTCAAGCTGAATTATCCGGGGTATGAAGTCTGCTATGAGGAAAACAACAGCTTCACCAATGACCGGGTGCCATGGGCGGCAGCATCGCTTGACGGCTGGCTTATTGAAAAGGACACAGGCAGGCACGGAATACTTGAGATAAAGACATCGGAGATTGTAAGCAGCATGCACAAGGAAAAATGGAAAGACCGGATTCCCATGAATTATTACTGCCAGCTCCTGCATTATTTCATGGTCCGTGATGACTGTGAATTTGCACATCTGACAGCGCTGCTGACATGGAGGTTTGAAGATAAGGAGATCTACCAGCAGATGAAGAACTACCACATAGAACGCTCAGAGGTCGCGGAAGACATAGATTTTCTTGAAGCTGCTGAAAAGCGCTTCTGGGAACATTATGTCAAGGCAGACAGAAAACCGGCGCTTATACTGCCGGAAATATAGACAGAACAGGAGATTAACGATATGGAACTTAAAATGAACGAGTACCAGCTTCCGGACAGAATCCTCTTCAATTACGAAGAGCTGAAGCAGGAACTGACAGAGAAGGTCAGCATGTATGAAACACTTGTCTATACGGATGACCAGATTAAGGAAGCCAAGGCGGACAAAGCTAACCTTAACAGGCTCAAGAAGGCGCTGAATGATGAGCGCATTCGCAGGGAAAGAGAGTATATGAAGCCGTTTAATGATTTCAAGGACAAGATCAATGAGATCATCGGCATCATTGACAAGCCTGTTGCACTGATTGACAAACAGGTCAAGGAATATGAGGACAGGCAGAAGCAGGAAAAGATGGAGCAGATTAAAGCATTATGGTCCGAAATGGATGTACCTGCCGGCCTTACGTTTGAAAAGGTCTTTGACAGCCGCATGCTGAATGTCTCATACGGCATGAACCATGTAAGACAGGCAATGTCTGACAATATCAAGAGATTCAACCGGGACATGGAGACGCTTGCCTCACTGCCTGAATTCGGATTTGAAGCACAGCAGGAGTATATCCGCACGCTTGACATGAACAAGGCACTTGAGGAAGGCCGGAGAATGGCGCAGATAGCAAAGGCAAAGAAAGAAGCAGAAGAGGCAAGACTCAGGGAAGAGACAGAGATTAAGACTGAGGAAGAAAAGGCGGCACCGGCGGAAGAAGTATCTGAAAAGTTTATCCCGCCGGCTGTAGATGAGGAGCTTGACAGGAAAGCATTTGCACCGGCAAAGCAGTGGGTGTCATTTGCAGCACTTCTTTCAACGGAGGACGCACTTGCACTCCGTGACTTCTTCATCAGCAGGAACATAGAATTTAAAGCAGTTTAGGGAAAGGTGGAAAGATTATGGCAGTTTCAAATTCATTAGTAAAATCAAAGGCAGGACAGCGTTTAGGCATTACGGCATACCTTACACAGGATGCTGTGAAGAATCAGATTAACAGCGTGATAGGAGGAAAGGATGGACAGAAGTTCATATCCGCCATTGTGTCGGCAGTCAATACAAACCCGGCACTGCAGGAATGTACAAATCAGTCGATTCTTTCAGGTGCGCTGCTTGGTGAATCACTTAAGCTGTCACCAAGTCCTCAGCTTGGCCAGTACTATCTTGTGCCTTACAACGATAAGGTAAAGGGCAAGGTTGCACAGTTCCAGATGGGCTATAAAGGCTACATACAGCTTGCAATCCGTTCAGGGCAGTATAAAAAGCTGAATGTGCTTGCGATAAAGGAAGGTGAGCTGGAGTTCTTTGACCCGCTGAATGAGGATATAAAGATTAATCTCATGGTAGATTCGTGGGATGAAAGAGAGGCGGCACAGACCATAGGCTATTATGCAATGTTTGAGCTTTGTAACGGCTTCAGGAAGGCAATCTATTGGAGCAGAAAGCAGATGGAGAGTCATGCATTGAAGTATTCTCCGGGATATGCCAATGATAAAAAGAAGGGAACGTCATATACGTTCTGGAGCAAGGATTTTGACGGAATGGCATACAAGACAATGCTCCGCCAGCTCATCAGCAAGTGGGGCGTGATGTCAATAGAGCTTTGCAATGCGCTTGAATCGGACATGGGCGTCATTAATGATGACGGCACCGTTGATTATGTTGAGAACGATGAGAATGTAATCGACATGGAAGAGACACAGCAGGCAGAGCCGGAGCATGAAGCACCACAGCAGACAGCACCGCAGCAGCCACAGCCGGTACAGCAGACTGCACCTCAGGATGCACAGGCTGCACTGTTTGGAAATATATAAAAAGACGTTCACCTTCAGGTTGAACATATAGGTCACATACACAGGCGGGGCGGATCACAGACGCTCCGCCGGAAAGGAGACTATGAGAAGAGGTTACAGCAAATACGGTGCGCGTAAGACCGAAGTTGACGGCATAACATTTGATTCAATGAGGGAAGCTGAGCGCTACTGTGAGCTTAAGATGCTGCTTAAGGCAGGAAAGATATCAGGGCTTACGCTACAGCCAAAATTCAGGCTTCAGGAAGGCTTCAAGGTCAATGGAAAGACTGAGAGGGCAATAACATACATTGGCGATTTCATGTATGAGGAAAATGGGCACAGGGTAGTTGAAGATGTGAAGGGCTTTGAGACAAAAGAGTTCAGAATCAAGAGGAAGCTCTTCCTGTACCGGAACAGGGATATTGAGCTGAGGATTATCAGGTAGGAGGCTACAGATGGAATGCAGGGAGATTATGTCAAGCTGAACCGCAACATCCTCAACTGGGAGTGGTGGAGCGACATCAAGACATGCCGGCTGTTCATCTACTGTCTGTTAAAAGCAAACTGGAAGGATGCAAAGTTCAGGGGAACAGATGTCAAAAGGGGATCATTCGTTTCATCGGTCGCAAAGATGAGCTGTGAGACACAACTTTCAGAAAGAGAAATAAGAACAGCATTAAATCACCTAAAATCGACAGGCGAAGTGACAAGCAAATCGACAAGCAAATATACGATATTTACTGTGGTTAACTATGATTTGTATCAGGAAAGCGACAAACAAACTGACAGGCAGGAGACGAACAAGAGACAAACTAAAGACAAACAAGAGACAACAATAGAAGAAAGAAAGAATAATAAGAATAATAAAAAAGAGAGTAAAGAGAAAAAGAACACCCACGGCGAGTACATGCATGTCCGTCTGACCGATGATGAGTTTGAAAAGCTCAAGGCTGATTACGGAGAAGCAGACACCCTTGAAGCTGTAAAGCTGCTTGATGAATACATCGAGATGAAGGGCTATAAGGCTAACAGCCACTACCTCGCTTTGCGTAAGTGGGTATACAGGGCTCTCGAAGAACAGCGGCAGAAAGATGCCGGAAAGCCTGACAGGGCAAAGAATAAAGGCGGAAGGCCTAACAGGTTCAATGGATTTGAACAGCGTGAGTATGACTATGATGCCTACGAGGCAGACATACTGAACAGCCAGAATGGACTGATATGATGAGCAGGGGAGGTGAAATGTGATGGACAAGAAAATGAGCGAGACAGTCGAGAAGGCAAGAGAACTCGGACAGGACCTGATAAGTTCAGCAGGCAACATAACAGGCTTCGAGATGATGAAGGGCTATCTTGACAACATGGAGCTTGCACTCAAGGATGCCAACAACACGGCAATACCGCTTGAAGCATTTGTAAGCAAAGAAGACGTTGACGACATCCGGGAATATATCCGCGGGATAATCGATGTCAAGATTAAGCGTGAGGCGGCAAGGCTCAGTGAGCTTATGCCCTGCAAAGCGGGCTGACAGACCATACAGCCCGGACAGATGCGCGGTATGCGGCAGGAAGATAGACTTCGGACCATATGCGTGGCAGTTCGACAGGGACGCATACGTCTATAAGCGCAAGAGAAGCCACGCCAGATATGACTACTACTGCAGCTACGGCTGCATGAGGAAGGACAGACAATAATACAGTCCATGATAAACATGGCGGAAAGGAGCCGAGCCTCCGGCCGGGGCAACGATGCATCAGGCTCCTGAACACAATGACATACGACGAGTTTTTAGAGACCAAGATTGAGATTGCAAAAGATACAGGATTTGAAGTGGATCCTGATGAAGTGAACAAGGCACTCAGCCCACACCAGAGGGATGCGGTTATATGGGCGCTTAAGGGAGGAAGAAGGGCACTGTTTGAGAGTTTCGGACTTGGAAAGACAGTGCAGGAGATAGAGTTCTGCAGAATTGCAGCAGAACATGAGAACGGCAGGGCGCTGATAGTACTGCCGCTTGGAGTTAAGCAGGAGTTCACAAGGGATGCGGCAGAGATACTTGGATATGACAGACCGGAATACTGCAGGACAATGGACGAGGTGAAGGCATGTCACAGCAGGATTGTTCTTACCAACTACGAGAGGGTAAGGGATGGCGACATAATACCGGAGTACTTCACGGCTACATCGCTTGACGAAGCGAGTGTGCTCAGAAGCTTTGGCAGCAAGACATACCAGACGTTTCTTGACAAGTTCAAAAATGTGCCGTACAAGCTTGTTGCAACGGCAACACCGTCACCGAACAGGTACAAGGAACTGATACATTACGCAGGATACCTTGAAGTCATGGACACGGGACAGGCTCTTACAAGATTCTTCCAGCGTGACAGCATGAAGGCAAACAACCTGACGCTCTACCCGAACATGGAAGATGAGTTCTGGCTGTGGGTAAGCAGCTGGGCATTATTCATAACAAAGCCGTCAGATGTCTGTGAAGACTATTCAGATGACGGATACGAACTGCCGCCGCTTGACGTGCGCTGGCATGAATTACCGATACATTACGGGGACACAGCCGACAGAACAGGTCAGATGCAGCTGTTCACGGAAGCTGCGGCGGGACTTAAGGAAGCCGCAGACGTAAAACGCAACAGCATAGGCGCAAGAGTGGCGGAGATGAAAAAGATTGTTGATGCTTCACCTGATGATCATTTTCTGTTGTGGCATGACCTTGAGGCTGAAAGGCATGAGATTAAAAAACAGATACCGGAGACGGTGGATATATACGGATCACAGGATTATGACGTAAGGGAACAGCGCGTCATAGACTTTTCAGAGGGCAGAACAAGACTATTTGCCACAAAGAAGTCAATATCAGGATCCGGATGTAACTTCCAGAAGCACTGCCACCGCGAGATATTCCTTGGGATTGATTATGAGTTCAATGACTTCATACAGGCGGTGCATAGGTGTTACAGATTCCTGCAGAAGGATCAGGTTGTAATCGACATCATTTACATGGAGAATGAGAGGGCAATCAGGGAAGCCCTTCTTGAAAAATGGAAGAACCATGAATACATGGTTGCAAAGATGGTGGATATCGTGAAGAAGTACGGGTTAAGCCCGGCAAGCAAGATAAAGAGACTTGAAAGAAAGATGGGAGTGGAGACAGTGAAAGTACAGGGAAATCATTACACTGCAGTCAATGATGACTGTGTGGAAGAGTGCAGAAGGATAGAGAGCAACAGCATAGGTCTTATACATACGTCAATACCTTTCGGCAATCATTACGAATACAGCGCTAATTACAATGACTTTGGACACAATCAGAACACGGAGAGATTCTTTGAACAGATGGATTACCTTACACCTGAGCTGTTAAGGGTCTTGCAGCCGGGAAGGGTAGCGGCCATACATGTAAAGGACAGGGTACTGTTTGGCAATACAACAGGTACCGGAATGCCTACTGTTGAGCCCTTCCATGCGCAGTGCATCAGCCACTACATGAAGCACGGCTTTCAGTACTTTGGAATGATAACAGTTGTTACTGACGTGGTACGCGAGAATAACCAGACATACCGTCTTGGCTGGACTGAACAGTGCAAGGACGGCTCAAAGATGGGCGTGGGATGCCCCGAGTATGTGTTACTGTTCCGCAAGCTTCCAACCGACAGGTCAACGGCATATGCCGATACGCCGGTAACAAAGTCAAAGGATGAATATACAAGGGGACAGTGGCAGCTTGACGCACACGGATACTGGAGGAGCTCCGGTGACAGGCTTGTAACAAAATCCGAAGTGGAGCAGGCAGATGTAAAGAATCTCCAGCGTATTTACAGGGAATATTCCAGAAGCCATGTCTATAACTATGAAGAGCATGTGGCGCTTGCCAACAAGCTCGATAAGGAGGACAAACTCCCAGCAGTGTTTATGGTGATTGCACCGGGAAGCTGGAATGACATGGAAGTATGGGATGACATCAACCGCATGCGAACGCTTAACACAACACAGAGCAGGCGCAGACAGCAGATGCACGTATGTCCGCTTCAGCTTGATATTGTTGAACGCATAATTAACCGCTACAGCAACGAGGGCGACACGGTACTTGACCCGTTCGGAGGCCTTATGACGGTGCCGATGACGGCAGTGAAGATGAAGCGTTACGGCTATGGAATTGAGCTCAGCACGGATTACTTCCGTGATGGAGTGGGATATCTGCAGGAAGCGGAGAATGAAATCGAGACCCCCACGCTGTTCGATTTTATAAACTAGGCATAAATATTCTGCAAAATAATCACCTATAAATTCGGCACATATGTTAAAAAAAGCGTGTGTTTCGGCAAGTAGGTTACACTCTGTATACAGAATCTGTCTCTTATACACATCTGACCCTGCC
>ENA-OZKI01000133-OZKI01000133.1-human-gut-metagenome-genome-assembly--contig:-NODE-133-length-22519-cov-9.150819_pt1 | contig 22519 bp, 16 predicted proteins | sample MGYA00244178_ERZ653754 | MGnify/ENA primary metagenome ERZ653754 (study PRJEB26926, sample SAMN06165253) | human gut metagenome | biome: ENVO:00009003; feature: ENVO:2100002; material: ENVO:00002003... | reverse complement strand
AGATGTGTATAAGAGACAGATTCTGAAGACGCGATATCTTTATTGGTAATATTTTTCTCGGCTTTAATCCCCTTTGAAGAAACAATCATTCTGAGATTTTGCCCAAAATCAGAAAAATCCTGACGGATTGAACCTCCTTTTTGCAAACCGCAACTGCTTAAAACCATAACTATGACCGCTGTCAAAATTATATTTTTCTTCATTTTTAAGTCCTTTTATCGTTAGTTAAAACTGAAATTAAACCCGGCATACAAGTAGACGGCCTCGTTTTCGTCAATCCATTTGGGCTTTTTCAGAACCGTAGCATAGCCGACCGATGCGTCAAAGAATTTATATTTGAGAGAAACCTTGCCGCCCGCACCGGATAAAATTTCCGATTTTATATCCTCATTATTGCTGTGAACATAGCCATAGTCAATAAACGGGCCGAAGTTTATGCCCTGCAAAATTTCGTTGTCACTCTTTGCTAAGCTGCCGAGGTTAAAATCCAAATCATTGCGGAATGCATAACCGCTGTCGCCTTGTACACCCTCGTTTCTAAAGCCGCGCACCGAATATTCGCCGCCGAGGTAGAATGCTTCCGTACCATACAGCTCGTCCTGACTGTACTGGCCGTCAAACGTAGCGGTATAAGTGGCGATGTTAAACAGGTTGAAGGATCCGTAAGCATAAAGCTTCCATGCTTCATACTGGGCTTCCTGCGTATAATTGTTATGATTGTCGTTTAAGGCGCCGAACCATTTTGTGCCTTTATTATAGGTCGGATTAAAATACAAAACCCCGTTGTCTAAATAAAATGTGGAGGAAAGGCCGAAATTAACAATCGCCAAATCACGGCTTGAAACTTCGTTTTGCATCTTCAGGTCAAGCACTCTGGTGTAGTTTTGGTTTCTTTTATAGGTCAATCCACCGCTTGCCGAGATTTTGTACCTCTGTCCGCGAGCCAGCAGGCGGTCAAGGCTCAGGCTGTTGGTAACGCTGTTGCCGTAAGAATAAAAACGGTCGCCGTTGTAAAGCAGAAAACTTGTCCGGTAGTTAGACCACGAGAAGTTGTTGTTCAAAGTCCAATAGCCAAAAGGGATGGAGGCGCCAACGGTCAGGTAGTTGGCATCGCGGTGATCATAGTCTTTTGACGGAGAATTGGCATAACTCATATTGATTTGTTCATTTAGCCCCAGCAGATTGTCTTGAGCCGCCCGCATACCGAAACGCGCTTCGCCGGTTGATTCCGAACCGGCATTGTCCGTAAAAAATGTCAGCCGGGTCGTTCCTTTCGGTTTGTTTTTCACTTCCAGCTTGCTGTATTCGTTTTTGTCATCGGGTTTGATGTCCATTGTTGCCGAGTTGGACGGCAGGCGGTTCAGCTGGTCGATTCCCTGTTCAATATCTCTCAGGTTCAAAACGCCGCCGATCATGAACGGAAAAGCCGTAAGAACCTGACCCAAGCCGAGGCCTTCCACTTTTGAGAGCTTCCCCTCGACGATTTTAATTTCCAAAATGCCGCGTTTCAGGCGTTTTTGCGGCATCGTCATATAAGCGCGGGAAGTGATATAACCTTTTTCAATATAAAGATCCGTAATTTTGTTTAGCATCTGGTTGATCTGAGGCAGAGACATACAAGTGCCTTTGTATTGCTTGGTGATTCGCTTGATTGACCAATCGCTGATTTCGGAGTTTCCGGTAAACATGATTTTCCTGATGTTTACGCAGGATGTAACCAGATCCGGTTCTTCTTCCTCTGCCGGTTTGGGAGTTTCTTCTCTGGTAGGGCGTTGCAAAGCCTTTTGCAGTTCCTGCCGCCGGAATTCCTCATTTAACAGCCGTTGCTGCTCTTGCTGGATGCGGTTCTGGTTTTGCAATACCGATGGCGGCACCTGCGCCTGCGCGGCTGTGGCAAAGGAAAATGCGGCGGCTATCGCCAAAATCAAAGTCTTTTTAGTCATATTCACTTCCCGGTTATAAGGTTAGTTCCTTCAGGCAATACTCTATGCAACTTTTAGAGAAGAAAGGTATTCTCTCAATTGGGTGACAATTTTTTCATGAAGCTTTTGGATCTGATCTGTCCTTTGGAAGGGATCATCTTTAACGACAGGTTCTTTCCGGGGATTAGTCAAATCGTTTGTATAACAAATTGTTATCTGCTGAAAACATAACCGTCGCAGGTTTTCAAACATATCAAACATCTTTTTATTCAAAAACGGGGCATATTTGAAAATCATATTTTGATAGACTTGAAGCATATTTTGAGCTTTTGTATGTTTTTCTATTTTTTCCTCTCTGGTCGGCGCTTCTCCTGGCACAAATCCTAAAGGATACAAAGATGTCACGTTCAGTACCATCTCAAACATACTACCTGATATTTCCTGATACATTTTAAACTCTGCTTCAAACTGAGTTTTGCTGATATTATTAACCTTTTCATTCAATGCCCTGCAATTTTCTAATTTTTTTTGGTTCATAAAACCAAACTTTTTGCAGCTCCAATCAAGGGCAAGCTTGACAAGGACACTCATTACAAACGTCAATATCAGAAAACCCACTCCATATCTTTTAAACAGTTCTGTAGCAATGTCATTTGTCATATTGTTCGTAATTTCATTAGCTTGGGCGATTGTTGGAAGTAACAAAGCGATAGCTAAAATTAAAGTCTTTTTAGTCATGTCAATTCCTTTACTTTTGGGGTTTGGGTTTACACAAGCTTGCATCGTAAGGATGCGGTTTAAATGTTGGTTTCAATTTTTCATACTCAGCACGAGAGAGACGTTGATAAGTGTTCTCTTGAAGAATAACAACATCATTATGAGAACCGCTCAAAATACTAGAATTTAAAGAGAATAAATAACAAGTCTTTTGTGCATCCTGATAAAAATCTATCACTTCATCAAAGCCATTGCTGCAATTTCCAATACATAACGGCACAACGTTCATCTCATTGAATTTTAAAGAATGCAAGGAACGGTCTGCAAATCTGGAATTACTGACGTAATACAGAGTATGCGTTGATGTATTAACAATGTTAATGTTATTCCATGCAAACTCTGGAAAATCCATAGGGCATCCCGCAAGAAACAAAAGACTGACGGCAACAAACATCCTGCTCAAAATTTGTTTTTGAGTTTTCTTAAGAACGGGGAATGTTTGCTGTGGGGTAATCATATTCTATTTATTCCTCTGATTCTTGCAAGTTACGAAATTCTTTCTCGTTTTCGCAAAATACTAGATTAAAATAACGGTATTTGGCTCCTTCTAATATATTTGTTAAATAGTTTAAGGAAATTTTGTAGCTTTCTATAACAAAGTCAGAATAAGAAGAATATTTTTTTACATCTATGAACCAATTTTCATATGTATATGAAAGTTTTCCTTTTTTTAGTTCAAGAGCATCTCCTCCTAAAATTGCAATTTGTTTATCTTTACAAAAATCTAACAAAGCAATTGTATCTTGATAATCAAAAGCATATCCAAAAACGCCGATTGAACTCATATCAATTGCTTTAGACAGTATAGTATCTGGTATAAAATTATTTTCCATTAATATTATTCCTTCGGTACAAATAAACGATGGTTTACAGTATTATCCGGTTCGATGATCCACTCAAAATGACCTTCTTTACCTTTATATGATCCTTCTAGTGTAATTTTGGTTCTTGGTACTTTGTCTCCGCCAATAATTGTAGTTTTTTGCCCGCTTCCAGCAAAACTATCTACTTCTTTAGGGAATGAATGATAATCACCAGTTTTCATCTGGTTATTAACTTTATTTGTATAATGAGTATTGTCCAGCGGATTATCATTAATATTGATATTTTTATCTTTAGAGGTCTTTATAACAATATTATCTTTTGCCAGCTTGGTAACAACACTTCCTCCAACAACACTTATTTGTGTAATTTGTGCATCAGCAATTAAACTATATAAAGGATGAACGAGATCATGAATTGCGAGAGCTTCATCCATTGATAACTCTCCATCAATTACTCCTTTCCACTGCAACCAATTCTCAGTTTCAGTCCATGGAATCTGAGATACATAATCATTATTTTGCTCTAAAGTTGAGCCGTATTTCTTTTCATAGTCTTCGGCATCAATTTTTTCTTGACCAAAAATATTTCCCGTTAGTTTATTAAACCAACCAACAGTTTCTTCTCCATGTTCTCCCATATTAGATGCATATTTGTCAGGTTCCGTATTACCAGCATCATGAGAAGTGAGTTCGTAAAATAATAGATTTGCTAAATTGTTACCAGACAAAGTTTTCCCGTCTTCGCCTATAATATTAATCGCAATAGTTCCATCTTCTGGATTTCTAAAGCCTTTTCTGGCATCTTCTATAGTATAAATTAGAAAATCTTTAACATTTTTACCGTTTTCTTGACAAATACTGGTCAATTCCTTTATTTGATCAGGACTTAGTTCGTTAGGATTATTCAAAGCATTGGCTAAATCGGGATGATTTCTAAAAATATCATAGACAATATTTACCGTAGCATTTTTATCTGCAAGGACTTTACTTAAATCATCAAGTTTAATTTCCCCTGTAGCTCCTTCATAAAGGGTAATTAAACCGTCCGCAATTTTTTTGCCGCCAGCACCGGCATCTAAAGCAGTATTTTTAGCTGTAGTAAGAGTATTCTCTCCCATATTGCTAATATCATCAACAATTTCTTCCCGGCCAGATTCTGTAAACATTCTGTTATCAACAGTTACCTCGGCATCCAGAGCACCGGTGATCTGGTCTTTGGTGATAATTTCCATATTATCAACATCTCTGTTGATATCAGAGATATCGCTGCCATCAGCAACTTCAATATTACCTTTACCGATAGTTGCTTGAGTAACACCTTCTTTTTCGGAACCCTTATCTGTAACACCGACCGTTGTTGTACCACTCGGATGTCCGGTAGATGTTCCACTTTTATCCGGACCGTAAGATTCTGCAATATTGAAACCGCTTTCCTTATCCCGGTCATAGTTCTGGATATCGCTGGTTTCAATAGATCCCGCCTTGATGTCCAGATTTCCGGCATCTTTGCCATCTTTATCTATATTGGCAATTAACGAGCCGTCCATACTAAGTTTACCATCGACGTCAATGTCAACCGATTCTGTACCGATAATGGAAGTAACGTCATCCACCCATTGTCTGTCAGAAGATCCGTGCGAATTGCCGATACTGCCGCTGGCGTTTGAACCGCTCGTAGTTCCACCGATACTGGTGCTGCTTGACTTACTGCTTGAGTAGTCTGTATTCTGTTGAGATGCCAACTTCATATCGCCGCCAACATTTATGTCCACATCTTTAGCTAAAGCATTGTATCCCTCAGCATTCATATCGTTACCGACATTGATTGCGATTTTGCCTTCCTCGGCAATAGTGGCTGAATTGTTATGATGTGTGCCAGAGGCTCTGTCACTTGAATCAGAAGCTGCAACATCAAATCCCGGACCCGACTTACTGCTGACTGTTGCAGAAACAGAATCTGTGGTTGTTTTACTGTTTGACTTATATTTATCCTGACTTGATTGTAAGTTTAGGTTATTAGCAACATTATAATCAATATTGCCGTGTTCTGAAATAACAATCGATCCGGTTTGATTCATATCATGGCCGGCATCAATTTTAATATCTTTATCAGCAATAACTGTTGATGCCGTGTTGGTAACAGAACTGGCGTTTGTTTCCGTTTTGGTAGTTTCCGTCGTAATTCCACCGCCAGCATAGAAGCCGAGTGTTTCTTTCGTATTAGCAGCTTCTTTCATTGTCGTTGCTGCCGCTTCAATTGCTGTTGTCTGGTTTACGATGGCTGCTGCCAAGTTTAATTCTGCGTCTTCAACAGCCTGAGAACTGGCTTTTCCCTCAGCATGAAGCTTCTTTATTTCTGAAAGTTTATCTCTGGCTTCTTTGACTTTCTCTCCGGCTTTTACCACATCGTCAACATTATTAACGGCATCTACTGCAACATGGCCAACATGAGCATTAGCCGTAATCTTGCTTTTACTGTGTGTTTTCTTATCATCTTCAGTACTCTGAGACGAGGTAATATTAACATCATGACCGGCGGCCATTGTAATATTGTTATCCGATTTAATGTTAGAACCTTTAATATTAATATCCTCAGTAGCAGACATATTGATGTCGCCGCCGGCCTTGATATTAGAAGAAACCGTATTTTTTTGAACATTATCCCATGTGTCTTTGGTTTTTTCGCCCAAATCTACGCCGGTTTGCAATTTTCCGTCTTTAATTCCGGTAGAGTCATTAAACCACAGGGATTGTCCGCCGGTAGCCACAGCCAATCCAATGTCTTTCAACCCGTCCATCATATTCGTCTTTTCATGGACTTCGCGGTGCTTGGTGGTTTCTTCGCCGCTCAAGATGTTGACGGAACCTTGTTCTCCGGATTTTTCAACCTTGCCGTCGGCTCCGGCCTTATATCCGGCCAGAATATTCACGTCTTTTCCGGCTTCCACGTCAGAGGCAACAATCGTCGTGTCTTTACCGGAAACAACCGTCAGCCCCTCTGTGGTCTTAATATTTGAGCCGCGCAGCCGTTTTTCCTCATGTTCAACTTCGTCCAGCGATTTTTTCAATCCGCCCCAGGACGATTTTTTCGTTTTGGAGTATGAGTAACTACTGTCTTCAGCAGCAACTGCAGTAATGTCTCCGCCTGCAACAATCTGCGCGTCGGCTCCGGCTTCCACTTTTGAGCCTTTGGAGAATATGTCTTTAACCGATTCGATGATTGCATTGCCGCCGGCAATAATCGCCGAACCCACGTTTTTAATGCTGTCTTTGACCGTTGTCGTCGTTTTTTTGCTCAGGAAGCCTGATTTTGTCTGGCTGCGTTCTTCTCGGTTGTGCAATTCTACCGTATCAAGAACGATATTGTCAGCCTTGAGGGCAACGTCTCCCTCTTTGCTCTCCAGTTTTGCGCCTTTGCTGGCGTAAGTGCCGCTTGCGTCAATCTGCAAGCCTTTGTCGCCGGAGATAACGGCTTCCTGACCGGTTTTCTCAATCAGGGTATAGTTCTTGCCGTCGCGCATTTCTTCAGTATATTTCTTGGTTTCGTTGATGACGTCATTAGCCTTTATGGTCGTAATCTCGCCGCCAATCGTTGCGCTGCGGTTAGTCAGGGTTTCCGTGTCAATATCGGTCTTGCCGCCGATAATCCGGGCGGTTTTGCCGCGGTTGCTCTCGTTTAAGAGGTCTTTTGCTTTCAGCACCAGCTCGTTTTTGGCATACAGATCGCCGCTGTTACTGATGTTGTCGGCATTGATGGACACGTTGTTGCCGGTCATTTTCGCACCGTAGCCGCCAATCTTTATCTTTTCAAGCGTCGCTTCGCACAGGTACAGTTCCGGAACCAGAACTTTTTCGCCGTTAACTTCTTTTTCCACATACCAGATGATGTCGCTGTCGAGCTGCTTAATCTGTTCCGGGGTCAGGGCAATGCCGATTTTCAAATCCAGACGCTCATATTCTTTGGCAGCATTGTTGTACAATGCTTTCATCTGGTCAAGGTCATTGGATATCTCGCCGTTGCCCAAATAATGCCCGTAAGTCGCTTCGCGAATGGCATCCATAATCAGCCGGGTTTCATAAGCCGGATCGCCCAGCATTTTACGGGTGTTGTATTCGTTGGAAAATGGCGTAATCCGGTCAAAGAAATAATCCGAACCGATGAAAGGCGTGTTGTTCATAAAATCCACGTTGGCCGTAATCATGTACTTCGGATCGCCGTCGGTTACGGCGAACATTCCGTTGTCGCCGCGCGGCACCGTCAAATCCACTTCAACCTTGCCGGACTGCAGGTCAGGAACCTCATCTCGTCCAAAACGGAAAGAACCGGTTGCCTTTTCAACCTGATCGTTGACGACGTTTCCGCCTGTGGCGTTAATAACCAGATTGTTTCCGGCGGTTACTAAGGAAGCTTCGTTGGAATAAATGCGTTCCTGATACGTTTCCGTAGCCCAATAGGTTTTGTGGCGGGTGCGCATGCGTTTTTTATATTTCCGCCGCATCTGTTTCTGAATGTTCAGCGTCACGACCTCGCTGTAAGTCTGATTTTTCAGCTGTTCAGTATTGATTGTCGCATTATTTTTGGCCGACAGGGTAGAGCTTTGGTTCAAAATGTCACGGCTGTTGATGTTCAGGTCATGCCCGGCCAAAATGCTCGCTTCTTCCGCATCCAGAAAAACTTCCGATATTTTATACCGTCCAAGCTCCAGCCAGCCTGCATTATAAGGGGCTTCAGTACGAATTTGGTCATAATAAGTGCTGTAACCGGCCTCTCCGGTATTGTGATTGTACCCCATGTTATAAATTTTATCGGATTTAATGTCGATATCGTTAAAACTTTCAATCCGGCCGCCGAGATTGACCAAGGCGTTAAATTGATCCTCGCTGGCCGTATAGGGCGTGCTGGTAACTTGTTCATTAATAGTGTCTGAGGTCTTTTGTTCAGTATTTCCGCCAGCTTCGACATGATCTTCGTTACTTCCGGCCTCATCCCAGACAGTGTAGGCAATTTCGTTGCCGTCCGCATCCAGAATTGTCAGCTTGTCAATATCCTCAAAGCTGATGGTCGGTTCGCCGTCCGGATCTTCTGACGGTGTGACAGTCCTTTTTCCTATATATATTGTGTAGCCGTCAAGAGTATAAGAATCTCCGAGCTTCGGTTCTTCGGCAAAAGCATCGACGGGGATTGTCAGGGTTTTGCCGAGCTCCGTCAGGGTAATGTTCAGTCCGTCGTCGGCTTCGTCAAATTCTCCGGTCTTGATTTCCTGATCGTTTTGCGCTTCCGAAGTTGACGTGTGCTTGTTCTCAATATTTGGATTGTCATAGACTTTTTCCGGGTCAACGTCGCCGATTTTGGCATTTTTGCCCTTCAGTTCAATATCGTTGCCCGCAAATATCTCCGCCAGATAGTTAACAATGTCTTTTCCTGCTTCGATAACAATATCTGCGCCGGACAGCAAACCGGAATCTCTGTGGTTGATGTAGTCGTTTTGGGTAGAAATATTAATATTTCCGTTGGCGGCAATCTGTCCCAAATTGTGAATATTGTCGGCAGACAGGTTGGCGTCCGTTCCTGCCGCTATTTTGCTGTTGTTGGTAATATCGCCGCTGGTTTCAACCGTCAAAACTTCATCCGTGGCAATCTGAGCGTTATTTGTTAATGTTGCTGCTTTCAAATTCAGATTTTTGGCCGAAACGGATTCACCGTTGATTTCCATTGCATTTCCGGCTTCAAGCGAACCGGTATTTTGAGCCAAAATCGTCGCGTTGTTCGTCAGGTTGCTTCCCGCCGTTGCCGTCAGATCGTTGTCAGCTACGATTTGAGCGTCATTGACGATGTTGTTTGTTGCATTCAGGGTCAAGTCGGCAGCGTTGACAAACGCGCTCGTTACGTTAATGTCATTTCCTGCCGTCAAATTGGCTGTAGACAAAGCGGCAACCTGCATTCCCGAATTAATATCCTTGCCTGCGCTGATATCCAAGGTGTCGGATAAAACAAAATCGCCACTCAGGGCGATATTGTTTTTAGCAGTCAGACTGATATTGTTTTCGGCATAAACAGTTCCCTGCGAGGAGAGGTCATTTTCAGCTGTCGCCGAAATATTGTTTTGGGCATACGAGGTTCCGTTTAAGGCAATGTCTTTTCCGGCCGTAATGCTCAAATCATTTTCAGCATGAGCCGTGCCGCCGCTCTTATGTTCAACGGAACCGGCGGCCGAGGCGGTTTTAATGTTGTTTTTCGCCGCAATATTTTTGAACGCGATGTCGCCGTCTGCGGTAATCTCCAGATTGTCCATATCCGCAACCAAGTTGCCGTCAAGATTAATGCCCATACCGCTTTGCGTGGCCTGTACGCTGATTCTCCCTGCATACATGCCGCCGAGCGCCGAACTGTCTATGGCTACGGTTACCTGAGGCGGAGTGTCGCTGCCGTCATCTCCCGGAGCGGGGGAAGCGCTTTGCGCTTTAGACGTTACTTTCTGTGTATTGTAGTCGTACTTGTCATTACCGCTCAGAACTTTAAGTTCCTGATCATCGTCGACATAAATGTTTCCGGCAATCTTGACCGTGTTGGCAACCAGTTCCGCCGGGCTGTCCGGAATATGCAGTCCAAAAGCCTGCTCGCCTTTGCCTTCAACTTTCAGGATGCCGACCGGAGAAATATTAAAGTCCTGAACCTTCCCGTCTACCACATTGGGTTTGCCGGTAACCATCGTTAAGCGGGAGAGGTTAATAAAACCGGCACCGGCGGCGGTAATACCGTTCGGGTTGGCAATAACCAGCGCCGCTTTCTGTCCGAAAATCTCGGTATAGCCTTCCAGCGCCGTCGTAGAGTTAGAGGTCACTTCGTTCAAAATAACTCTTGCCGCATCGCCGGTGCCAAAGTTGGGATTAAAGGCAACCGTACCGCCAAGCGTACTTTCAGCCTGCGGTATTCCGACTTTATAAGCATGGTTGTTAATGATAAGGTTCTTGTCAGATACGTTATATTCCAGAAACTTGTTATGCGAAACGCCGCCCGTTGTCGGTCTGACAATGTTTAAAACATCCGTACCGTTGGAGGACTGCACAATATTCGGCGCACCGGCTCCGCCATGAGCCGCCTGATCAATCACAATATTATTATTTTGGGCAAAAACAAGGGAAGAGAAAGAAACAGAAGAAAGTAATAAATACGAAAAAAACCGCGCTTGGCGTTTTGATAAAAAGTTCTCCATAACGCACCTGCCCAAAAGGTTAATATTTTATTAAAAAAGTTTATAATGAAAATCTAAAATTACAAGCGAAAATTGATATGGAGACATAAAAAAACGGTTTTTTTCATACGATTTTATGATATTTTTCAAAATATTAGGAATAAATATGCTCTTTTTTCATGAAATATTCCGCAAAGACTGTTTTGTCTTTTAGAAAAGGACTCGATTCTATTAATATGGGTATTTCTCTGTAAAATACTCTTGATTTGAAAAACTCCCCTCCCCCGGGGAGGGGGCTTCCGCAATGCGTTGGTTTGCAAGGATTTCAAATTTTACTGCAGTTTCAGGGGAAAGCCCGATAAACAACTGGACTAATGCTGACGCATAAGCAACCCTCACACTTATTATATATAGAGAGGGTACAAAATGTCAGACCAGCTTGCTTTTGATTTCACGCTTCCGACACTTCAGCAGACACCTGCTGTCCGGTTTCCACCGCATTCTTTGCCGGAGGCTGATGCTCCGTTCCATTCTCTCCCGGTGCCGAAATCTGCCACACCTGTTGATGATACATTCATTTATGGCGGCGGCTCGGCCAAAGAAGCTGAGTTTTTCAAAATGTTTGACCGCTTGACGGCGGAAAGCAACCGGGCTTTGCATACCGTTTTTGACGATTTCTGCCTGCTAGGGCGGTGCATCGTTCATAATTTCGGCATGCAGGAACCGCTGCTGGCGCGGTATATGCCCAAGTACGAACAATGCCGCACGGAATATTTCGAACGGGCAAAATATTACAAACAGCCGCAGATTGTTCTTATTTTAAATATGCTTAAGGCATTGTCTGAGCTTCTGGCGTGGCAGCCGGATGACTATCTCGGCCGTTATTTCGGGCAAATGCGGCTCGATAAGCACTTTCACGGGCAGTTTTTCACGCCGGTTCATATCTGTGAGTTTATGGCCGCCATCACTTTCGGCGACGGTCTGCCGCCGGAGAAACCCTATGTTAAGGTTGCCGAGCCCGCTTGCGGCTCCGGAGCGATGATCATCGGCCTGGTCCGCCATTTGCAAAAGCAGAAGTTAAACAATCTCGGCGGCAAACTGCTGATTATGGTAACAGATATTGACCCACTGTGTGTCAATATGGCTTATCTGCAACTTAGCATCTTAGGCCTGTCTGTCCGCATCACGCATGGCAATACGCTTACCAATGAGGCTTGGGATGCCTTTGATACGCCCAATCTGCAAATCAACAATTGTTTGGGATATTTTAAATAGAAAATATAATCCGCCCCAGCATAGAGCATAAAAAGAGACCTGATCGTAATATTACGGTCAGGTCTCTTGCTAGGTTAAACTAAGGAAACATGTTCCCAAATGTCCTCAATAATAAGGAATTTGTCGTTAACATTGTGCTGATAGCCAATCAGTAGAACACGCTTTTCCTCAATATTGCCGTCTTCACTGTTTTGAAAAGCCTTGTCCAAGCTTTCTTTGCACCAGCATTCTTCCAAAACATTTTCCGGGAGCAAAAAGTCTTTCATGCCTATGGCATTCAGGGCTTTGTTGATTTCCGGCACAGCTTTGGCAATCTGGCGCAGAGCGAAATATTCCGGCACTTGAGCTTCATAGGCCTTAAGGTAAACCATCGCCTGTTCATACGTAAATGGTTCCTTGGGCATATCAAGTTTAATGTACAGGTTGGCATTTACAAAGATTCCTTCTTCCTGATCATAAACGGTAGAAGCAGAATGCCTGCCGTTCTTTAAAAGATAATGACCAGGCTGTGGATAGAGGCTTGGACAGTTCTGATACCATTTAAACTCGTAACGAGATATCCCAAAGTCCTTTAAAATACTGTCCAATACTGTTGCTTGTTCTTCTTTAACTTCGCTTTCAGTATAATCCAGTTTTTTCAAAGCCTTGTTTACCTTAATACATCCGCGGACATACTTATGATAGCTTGTCCAAGAACCGCCGATATAAGTGTCGTCTCCGGGAGCCGGGCCGCCAATGATAATTTCTCCGGGTTCGCCTTCTCCGGCTCTGTCGTCTTCTGCCCAATACTCTCCGTCTTCCAACAGAGGAAATCCGAGAGCTTTGAGAGAGGCGTTAATTTCGGCCCGATGGTCTCTCATGGCATTACGGGCGAACCAGTCCGGCAAAACACATCCGCGGTTGCGACAATATCTTTTTGCGCGGCCTAAAGTCGTTTTACCTTTGACACGTTCATTTGCCGTCAGATAATATTCTTCATTGGCAAATACGCCGTCTGCGGTCAGACCGGGCAGTAAAACCGGAAAATGCGTTCCATTGGTAAAATGAAACTCTCCGGGATGAACAGTATTCAGATAATCATACAGTTCCAAAGTGTCTATGGCGTTATCCTTAATGCAGGACAATAATGCCTCAGTTTGTTTTTGGTTCATAAGAAAGCAAATTTTATGGTTAATACTTTACGCGTTAATAGATATCAACGCTTTTCTGATCCACTTTGACAAACAATCCGTTTTCGTTCTTTTGAAAATAAGTTTCGTCATACCAGGCAGATTCAACAATACCTTCCATAATATATTCATTATAAGAAGAAATGACGACTTTCTGGGTATCATTATGGCGGGAGTACGACATATCATCGCTGAAAGAGGAAATTTTATGCAATTTTCCATCAAGGCTTTGATATAAAGTATCAGAAGTGCCAATTAATTCATGATCCAAAAGACGGATATTCATATTTTTACCCAGATAAACCAATTTAAGGTCTTTCTTGCGGTAAAAATCATAGTTTGTTTCTCCAATAGCAGCGCTGAGAAAATCAATTCCCGACCAGCTGAAGTTTAAAATGGGGCTGATTGGTTCATAACATTCCTCGGTGCGGCGATAGAGGATCGTATCGGCAAACAATAAACAATCTTTATCAATTTGCAGATAAGAGGGCTTTTGGTAGTTTTCATACCCGGAAATGACAACACAACGGCGCATGTCGCCGGATTTAGCGTCTTTTAACGCTTCTTCATACCATATCTGATGGAGAATATCTGCTGGAAAAACAAATTCCTGCATTCCGATTCTCTTCAGAGATGTGTTGATTTCTTCTACCGCCTGCTTAAAACGGATAACCTGATATAAATCAGGTATCTTTTTTCCCAAACTGCGGTAGTAAATTTCAGCTTCACGAGCCGTTAACAACTGTTTTGACATTTTTAGCGGAATATACAGATGCTCATCAATAAAGATGCCGCATTCCTGATTATAAACCGTTTGGGCACTAATGCTGCCATCCTTTAACAAATAGCTTCCTTTACGGGACGAACTCTGCAGTAAACCTGCGTCAACACTCTGTGCATCGTAGCAGACTATCTGCGCAGATGCGGATAAACCTGTAACTTTCATAATTGTAAGAATATTTATGAAGGATAATAATATGCTTTTTTCATTAAGAACAATATACCGTCAATTTAAAAAATCAAGCGAAAAATCAGGCGAAAATTTTGCAATCAGGTACTCAAAATAAAGTCTAAAAATGATCGATTAAAAACTTTTTATATGTAGGGGTTTTTGATGCAAAAGTTCGAGAAATACCGGGTTTTTAAACAACCGATGAGCGATTTTTACTTTCGAACCGATTTTAACCATTTTGTCCTCAAAGCCAATAAAACTGATGACGGAACGACGACACATTGTTCCCGTCTTATTTGAGACTTTAGACCTGTTTAGACCGAAATTTAGGGTTTTAAGACGGGGACATGTAGATTAAAATTCCGTCTTTTAATCTTTCAAACTCCCTGATTTCCTAAGTCTCAGCGCATAAAAAAATCTCTGCATTTCTGCAGAGATTTCCTTAATTGGTGAGCGCGTCGGGATTCGAACCCGAGACCCTTTGATTAAAAGTCAAATGCTCTACCAGCTGAGCTACGCACCCGTCGTTTACGACAACGGAAGTATACATAGTCGATAAAAAATTTATAGTCAACAAAAAAAATAAAAAAAGTTAAAAAAATTCAAAATGTAGTTTATTTGTTAATAATTATATGTTAGCATTCCCCTAAATTTTGATAAAACACGAGTTTAGAGGTAAATATGGTTAAGGATATTAATTCAGAGCAGGAAGGCAGATACGATATCTTACAGAACGGCGCCGGCGAAATTCTCATCATTATAAAGTATCGCGAAGGCGGTCCGGAAAACCCGCGTCTGGTTTATGACGGCGGTGCGCAGGCTCTGCTTTACCGCAGCCGCGAGAGCGCGGTTCTGCTTGACGCCATTAATATGGCGGCTCGCCAGCCTCTTAAGTCGGTTGATGAAGTTTTAATGGTTGAGATTGAAGACGACGACGTTGCGCGTGAATACAAGGTTCCGGTACGCATTGTCCGCAGTTTGGAATCTCTGGGAGCGGGCAAGAGCGACTGACGCCGCTTACTTATACACAATGCAGGTAAAATAAGGGCTTTAAATGCCCTTATTTTTTGTTATATTGACAGCAATTGAGCGTTATATGGATGATTTTTAATGATTGCAAACCTGTTTTTCAGTCTGATTGCCGCCGGTTTTGCCGCCGAAGCGGCAGCCAAAGCCCGTTATGAAAGGTTGTGGTCTTTTCTGCTGCTCGGCATTTTGGCGCTGTTGGGTTTCAATTTTTGGGAAAACGGGCAGCTCGGCGTCGTTGAAACGTTTGCTTTTCACTGGATAGACACGTCCCTGATGCGGGTAGATGTCAATTTGAATACCGACGCAGCCGTTTACGGCTTGGCTGCTCCTTTCGTCCTGTTGACGGGAATGTCTGTGTTTTACAATACCTTTTATAACGCCGAAACCGATAAACTGCGCCTCAACGGCCTGCTGCTTTTGAATTTGGCGGCGGTTATTCTGGTCATCTGCGCGCAAAACTTCATGCAGCTGCTGACGGCGGTCTGCATTGCCGATGTTCTCTGCCTGTTTATGATTAACGATATAGAAGGCAAGCGCCGCTATGTTTTTTACAATCTGCTGGCCGATATGGGACTGTTTACCCTCTTTGCCTTAATCTGGAAGCAAACCGGCAGCATCAGCCTGTCGGCGTTGTCCGGTTATCATCAGCCCGGACAATATCCGGAACTGACCGTCGGCCTTCTGTTGTTCTGCGCCTTTATCAAATCGGGAATGTTTCTGTTTCAGGGCGGCTTCCTTAATCTTGCCGGCCTGAGCTTTAACCGTATTTTTTCCGTTTCCTATTGCGCAACGCCGCTCATCGGCATTTTGCTGCTGATAAAAGCCTATCCTTTGTTGGGCAACGTCCCATATGCTCCGGTGGTGCTGGAGCTTTTTGGCGGCCTGACGCTGCTTTGGGCCTTCGTTGGTGCCATAAGCATTGATAATCTCAAGGATAAGGCGCTTTATTTTAACCTGATGTTCTACGCATTGATGGTCGGACTGCTCTCGCTGGGGCTGAATCCGCTGCTGAAGCTTCTGCCTGGCCTTTTGTTGGCTGGCTGCCTGTTGAACATATTATGGATGATGACTGCCGTTTCGGCTTCAAACGAACTTTTTGTTTCCAACATGGGAGCCTTTGCCCGTCCGTTGAAAACGGTTTTTGTGCTGGCATTGTTGCTGGTATTTGCTTTGGTTCAGGGAATAACAAAGGCAGCCGCACCGCAAAACGAACGGTGGATTTATGTCTTTTCGGCCGTATTGTTGACGGCGTTGGCACATGTTTTGTATCAGATATTTTTGGGCAAGACGAATGCGGACGAACGGGTTTGGGCTTTTCTGAAAAATCCGCCGCTGCTTTTTCTGCTTCCCGTCGCGGCCGCCGTCGTCTTCATGATTTGGAAAAGCGGATTTTGTCATGTCGGAAGCTGGTATGTTTATGCGGCCTTTCTGCTAGTTTTGTTTTCCGGTCCGCTGCGTCGGCTCAGGCGGCTTTATGATTCGGAAACCGTTCAGGAGGCCGATTGGTTTGACGATATGTATGAAACGCTGCTGGTTGCGCCGGTTAAAATTCTCGGCCGCATTTTGTGGCTGACCATCGACTTTCTGATTATTGAGCGGACGATAGTGTCTTCCCTGAGCGGAGGCACGGCACTGCTCGTCCGCATACTGGACCGGATGCATACCGGCACCTGGGCGGGAAGTCTTTTGTATGTTTCGGCCGGCTTGCTGATTGCGGCGGCGGCTGTTTATGTAAAGGTGAACGGTTGATGGCTGCTTCTTTTAACTTTCTGTCGACGATTATTGCCATTCCTTTTATCGGGCTGCTGTTTGCGCTGGCGGCCAAAGACGACGAGAAGACGCACGGGCGCAATGTCTTCAATGTCAGCGTTTTTGCAATCATGACCAATCTTCTGGTTATTTGGCGGATGTTTGCGCTGCTGGACGTTTCGGCGCCGGGGCTGCAAATGGTTGAACGCTACGAGTGGCTTGAAAACCCGAAAATCAGCATCGTTCTGGGAATGGACGTTTTCTCTCTGCTGCTTATTTCGGCCGTGCATGCCGCCGTTCTGATCGGTATGTTCGGCGCCAGACACAACAAAGAAGACGGCAAGGCGCTGATGGTTTTTTCCCTGATGTTTGTCAGCATGGTTACCGGTTTTTTCGCCGCGGCGGACATTTTCTCTTTTTATATCTTTTTCGAAGCGATGCTGCTGCCGCTGTTTATGATTATCGGCATGTTCGGCGGTATCAGAAAGCAGGGGGTGCTGGCCCGCTTTTTTATCTATAATTTGCTTGGCGCCATCTTTTTGTTCTTTGCCACGGTCATTTTGTACAATTACCGGAGCGCCAATATCGCCCTGAATGCCGTCAGCCTGGTAAACCTGAACATGCGGCTGGAAATTTTCGTCTGGGGCGCGATATTCGTGTCGTTTCTATCCCGGATACCGATTTGGCCGTTTCACTACTGGATTTCTTCCATCAGCACCGGTTTGCGCAATCCGCTGGTCTTCATCATTACCAACGTCATACCGCTGACCGGGGTCTACGGTTTCGTCCGTTTCTGGCCGAAGACGGTTCCGGGCGTATTGTCGTATTTCATGATAATTCTTGAAATCGTCTGCGTTATTTCAATGGTTTTTATCGCCTTAATCGGACTGATAAACAAAGATATTCAATACAAGATTTTTTCTTTTATGACCGTTGGCTATATCATATACCTGCTGGCGGCTTTTCTGCCGACGGACATGGTTTTGCAGAACATCGGCTACTCCCTGTTTTCTTTCCTGATTATCGCCGCCGGTCTGGAGGTGCTTTCCAACCATTTGGAAAAACAGCAGGAATGTATGGAAATCGGCTCTGCCGGCATTCTCTGCGCCTTGCCGCGCGCGTCGCTGGTCTTTTCGTTTTTTGTGCTGGCGGCGGTAGGCATGCCTTTATCTTCAATGTTTCTTAACAATTTTGTTTTGGTAGCCGATTTGCTGGATAAAAATATTAAAATGGGCAGTTTGGTCGTCTTTTCTCTGATTGTGACTGCCGCGGCGCTGCTGCAGGAACTCTATCGCCTGAAAGACAACAGCTGTGTCGTTCCCGACAAACCCTGCGCCGCCGACATCTCGGCCAGGGCTTACGGCGTTCTGCTGCTGGTCTGCGGCTTCTTGCTGCTGACCTTTGTCAACCCGTTGTGGTTTGTGGTTAAGGGAGGAAACTGATGATTCACAATTATATTGCCGCTCTTCCCGAAATCTCGTTGGCCGCCGGCTTGCTTGTCATGGCGCTGGTTCGTCTTTTCCGGAGCGAAAACACGCCGAAAACCTTTTATACGCTGGGAAAATTTTTTCTGGCCTTTACGCTGCTGACAACCGTCGTCTTTTACAACAGAAGCTGGCTGCCGCAGATTTTTGAAAACAACCCTTATACCAGCCTGTTTAAAATCATTATTTGTCTTTTTACGCTGGCCTGGGCATATTTGTCCTGCAAATGGTTTCTGAACAAGAACTATTCCAGCTGGTCGTTTTACAGCCTCATCCTTCTGGAGGTTCTGCTTTTGTCGCTGGCAATCTCCGCTTTGAACTTTGCGGCGCTCTTTGTCGGGCTTCAGGGCGCTTTTCTGCTCAACTGGTTTCTCATACGCCTCGGCGATGACGAAGAAAAGAAAAAACGTGATGCCGCCCGGCGTTTTTTGTGCTTTGCTTTGTTGTTTGCCGCTTTTTTTGCCTGCGGCTGCGTTCTGATTTTTATGCGTGCCGGCAGTTTGGAATATGCCGCTGCTTATGAGTATTTCAGCCGGACGGCGCAATTGTCTTCTTCCGACTATGCCGCCGCGGCAATGGTTCTTCTGCCGCTGCTGTTTATGCTGGGGCTGGTTCCGTTTCATTTCTGGTATATTGACGTTATCGGCGTGGCAATATTGCCGGTCAGCGGCTTTTTGACCATTGTTCCCCTGTTTGCCTGCGTCGCCTGTCTGACGGACGTGGTGCTGAATGCGTTTTTTCCGGTCTGGCCGGTATTGAAACCCGTGCTGGTTGTCTTTGCGCTGCTTTCGGTCGGTTTCGGCGTCATCGGAGCCAATGCCGAAACCAATATGCGCCGCCTGTTCGGCTTCAGCACGTTATATCATCTGGGCGTCATCGCTTTGTCCCTGGCCGCTTTTGACGACAACTCGGTTTTAAGCAGCTTTGTCTATATGTTGGTCTATGTTCTGGCCATGTCAGGCATATACACCTCGTTTCTGGGCATGCGGAGCCGAGGCGTTTATCTGATGGAACTGGAAAGCGTATCCGGCCTGTCAGAAGTGCGCCCTTACATTGCCGCCGGCTTTCTGGTCTTTCTTATTTCGCTGATTTCGACGCCGCCGATGCTGGGTTTTCTGGGCAAACTTTCGGTAGTCAACAATTTGGTCATTCAGGGCGCCTATACGACAATTTTTGTCGTTTTGCTGGCGGTGCTGATGCTGGTCTACGCTTATCTGAACGTTATCAAGGCATTATATTTCGATACGCGTACGAATACCTTTGACCGCGTTGACAAAGGGGTGTATATATGTTTAACCGTCAATCTGATTCTGGTGCTTATTTCCATATTGAACCCCAAATATCTGATGAACGACGTCGAAGCTATGCTGGTAACGATTTTTTAGGGAAGAGGAATGGCAGAATTTGCAAATTGGCAGTGGGTGGATTTGGAAGAAACTTCCAGCACCAATGATGAAGTAAAAAGGCTTTGCGCCGCGGCGCCTTCCGGCAAAAGGTTTATGGTTGCCGCCCGCCGGCAGAATGCGGGTCGCGGCCGCCGGGGCAGGGGCTGGGTCAGTCTTGAAGGCAATTTGTTTGTTTCTTTCGGACTAGAAGTCGCACCGCAGCTTCTGGGACAGATGACTTTTGTCGTCGGATTAAGCCTGCTTGAGGCGGTAAGGGAGCTCGCGCCGCAGGCTGATGTCTGCCTGAAATGGCCAAACGACGTGTTGGTCGGGGGCGGAAAGGTTTCGGGAATTTTGCTGGAGAAGGCCGCCGGAAACTATCTGGTCGTCGGCGTCGGCGTTAATATTGTTGCCGCGCCGCAGTGCGACAGCATACTTTATCCGGTCGTTTCGCTTAAACAGGCCAGCGTAATAACCGACCGGACGGCCTTTTTGCATGCCTTTGTCCGGGCGTATGACCGCAATCTGGATTGCTGGGAGAACGAAGGCTTTGCTCCGATACGGGAAAACTGGCTGAAACATGCCAAAAATTTGGGAGCCGGAATAACCGTCAATATGGAAAAGGAACGGAAAACCGGAAAATTTGCCGGGGTAGACGAAAACGGCGTTTTGCTGCTGGAAACCCCGTCCGGCATTGAGAAAATTTATGCCGGGGATATATTTTATTTGAAGGAAAAAGAAAATAAATGAGTAGTTTTGATAAGGAAGGTTTGTATTTTATCGCTTTGGGCGGAGCCGAAGAAGTCGGCTATAATATGTATGTTTACGCCGCGGACGGCAAATTAATCGTCGTCGACTGCGGATACGGATTTTTTAACGACGATTTTCCGGGCATGGAGCTGGGCTTCGCCTCGCCGGAAGCGCTGGAAGGCGAAATTGACAATATTGAGGGCTTGTTCATTACCCACTCGCACGAAGATCATTTCGGCGCCGTTGCCCACATCTGGCCGAAATTGAAGTGTCCGGTCTATGCAACGCCGTTTGCTGCCGCGCATATCGTCTCCCGGCTTAAGGACTATAAGCTTGAAAAAGAGCCGCAGATTAACGTCGTCAATGACGGCGAAACCGTGAAACTGCAGAATTTTGAGGTCAAATTTGCTTCTTTGGTGCACTCGACGCTTGAAAACTCGGCGCTGTTAATTAAAACCCGCTACGGCAATGTCGTCCATGCCACCGACTGGCGCTTTGACGACGGCAGCTGCGGCATGCTTCCTTTTGACTATCAGTCGTTTAAGGATTTTGCCGCCGAAGGCATAGAGGCTTTTGTCTGCGATTCGACCAATCTGCTCGACACCGAGGAACAGCCGACCGAGATGCAGGTGCGCGAGAGCCTGATGAAACTGGTGCCGACTTTTAAGAACAAACTGGTCGCCACCTGCTTCGCCTCCAATGTCGTTCGGCTGGAGAGTCTTATTCTTGCCGCGCATGCGGCCGGGCGCACGCCGGTTGTCGCCGGCATGAGCCTCAATCAGAACCTTAAGATGGCCAAAGACTGCGGCTATCTGCAAAATCTGCCGCCGTACGTCAACGCCAAGGACGCGGCGGAAATTCCCAATGATGAAATCATGTATATCTGCGCCGGTTCGCAGGGAAATTACCGCAGCGGTCTGACCCGTATTGTCAACCGTGAAAATAAGGATATGATTCTCTGTCCCGGCGACGCGGTCATTTTTTCCTCCAAAATTATTCCCGGCAATGAGAAAAAAATTGAACGCATGCAGGAAAAACTGCGCGATCAGGGCGTAGAGGTCATCAGCAAAGAAGAATATCTGGTGCATTGTTCCGGCCACGGGGGCAAAAAGGAAACCCGCCAGATGTACGAAATTCTCAAACCGAATGTCCTGATAACCGTACACGGCGAAAGACGGGTTATCCGTGAGCACAGCCGTTTTGCTAAAAGCTGCGGCATCAGTCACGTGGTAATGCCCCGCAATGGTGATGTTTTGCTTTTGAACGGCGACAAAATCGAAACTGTCGGCGAAGTTCCGACTGACATTTTGGGAGTAGACCGCAATCAGATAACCTCAATCAATTCGCAGCTGGTCAAAAACCGCAAACGTATCGCCTATAACGGCAGCGTCTTTATAACCGCGGTTCTGAATGAAAACTGGCAGCCCGAGTATTTGGACATATCTTCGATAGATATTCTGGATGAGGAAACTTGGACGAAACTGGCTGAAGAAATCCGCGCCGATATGCTGAAAGCGATTCCCGAAGAGGCAATCAAACTCAACCATCGGGAAAGCGCGGTTAAGGAATATATCAGTGCCAAAATCCGCAAACGTATCTATAACCAAACCGGCATCAAACCGGTGGTATTCATGCACTTTCATAAAAAAGAAATCGAAGCGTAAAAATTAAGGCTCTCGGAAAGAGAGCCTTTTGTTTATCAACGCATTTGCTGGATACAGGGATGTGCAGGTTGATATCTGCTGTGAGTACCGCCGGTGCAGTAACAATGGCTGCCTTTAATGCCGCCGCCGCAGCGGTTGAACCCTGTCGAACCGCCAGTAGAACCTCCCGTCGAACCTCCGGAGCTTCCGCCGGAAGACGAAGACTTGTAACAAGAACTTCCCGACTTGTAGTACCCTGAGTCACAGCTCCAGGCGGAACATTTGGAGGAGCAGTCGGAGTAGTAGGACGTGCAGTGGGCGTTGGCCGGCACCGAAACCGCCGTTTTGTTCCGGCAGTTGTCGGCAT
>ENA-OZKI01000130-OZKI01000130.1-human-gut-metagenome-genome-assembly--contig:-NODE-130-length-22643-cov-5.799451_pt1 | contig 22643 bp, 19 predicted proteins | sample MGYA00244178_ERZ653754 | MGnify/ENA primary metagenome ERZ653754 (study PRJEB26926, sample SAMN06165253) | human gut metagenome | biome: ENVO:00009003; feature: ENVO:2100002; material: ENVO:00002003... | reverse complement strand
CGGTACGGTTGATTTTCATTCACTGGACAATGTTAATCATATTAATGCAGGGGATGTTGTTGCAGAACTTTTTCCGGAAGATTATGGTACTCCCGGATATGATGTTGTCGGACAGCCGGTATCGCCAAAGAAGGTCAAGAGAGCAGTATTCCAGTATGGACGTAACCTTAAGGTCTCAGAAGATAAGCGCTTTCTTATATCTGAGGTAAGCGGACATGTAACTCTTGAGAATGACAAAGTATTTGTATCGAATGAGCTTGAACTTGTTAATGTTGATAATTCAACTGGAGATATTAATTACAGCGGTAATGTAATAATAAAGGGTAATGTAATAACAGGATTCAGTGTCAATGCATCAGGAGATATTACAGTTAACGGACTTGTTGAAGGTGCTAATCTTACCGCAGGCGGTAATATAACCCTTATGAGAGGTGTACAGGGCGGCGGAAGAGCGATGCTTACCGCAGGCGGCGATATTGTATCAAAGTTTATTGAGAGCGCCAATATGGTTTCAGCAGGCGGCAAGATTGAGACAGATTCAATTCTTCACAGTAAGGTAATAGCCAAAGGACCTATTGTTGTTCAGGGACGTAACGGGCTTATTGTCGGAGGTGACGTTAAGTCAAGAGTGCTTATAGACTGCAAGACAATCGGCAATGATATGGGAACTGCAACGGTAGTTGGTGTCGGTGTGGATCCTACGGTGAAGAAGCGCATAGATGTGCTTAAGAATGAACTGGAGCAGCTTGGAAAGCAGAAGATACAGCTTGGACAGCTTGTGACGGCACTTCGCAAGAAGCAGGATATTGAAGGCGGACTTGATGCTGAGAAGCAGGCACTTCAGCAAAAGACAATGCGTAACATGCTTATGCTTGAGAAACAGTTAAGCGATGATAAAAAAGAGCTTGAAGAATGCCGCAATATGATAAGCGAGGATGCAAGTGCGAGAATCAAAGTATCAAGGACTGCTAATATTGGAACAAAGGTAATGTTTGGCGACCAGTATATTTTCCTTCGCGAGAAATATGACTTTTGTCAGTTCATTAAGAAGGATGGAGATATCAAGTCATCAGGAATGTAAGGAAGGTGGTCATATATGGCAGTACGTCCGGTTGATATTGTTTCTATGCAGCGAATGGCTGATGTATCGCAGATTAAGCAGAATGAGAATAACAAACCGATGAATGACCAGGTTAATTTTCAGAATCAGCTTGCAAAGGAAGTACAGCAGACATCAGAACAGGTTGTAAGAAAAGCTGATATAGAGAATCAGAACCAAAAATATGATGCCAAAGAAAAAGGCAAAAATGAGTATCAGCATGATGGTAAGGTCAAGGTGAAGAAAAAGGACGGGCATGAAAGTGTTATGCCGGATGATCCGGATTTTAAGGGGCTGTTCGATGTGTCAGTTTGATGACACCCGGGCAGCCGGTTTATTAGTGACCGGGAAGGAATTATATTGTGACAGCGTTTGAGGTAGTACTGCTTTTGTGTGGAATAATCTGTGTTGCAGTAAGCTTTATAATGGGTGACTCCAAGAAAAAAAACACAGACGATAAGGATTATGATGCAAATCTTACAGAAGAGCAGAAGGAAGATATAAGAAGACAGGTAACTGACATAATAGATGAAGAGATGCTGAATGCATCAGAGAAGACAGAAGTTTCACTCGATAAGATATCCAACACAAAGATTCTTGAGATGAATGAATATGCGGACAACATACTTGGAGAGATAAACCGTAATCATAATGAAGCTGTATTTCTCTATGATATGCTTAATGACAAAGCAAAAGAAGTCAAGTCTACAGTAAAAGATGTCAATGTAACGAAGAAGCAGGTTGAGAAGATTCAGGCAGAGGTCACATCTGCAGCTGCGAATCCCGAAGAGGATAATGCATACGCAGATAAGTCAGGAGATAAGTCGCAGCGCAGGTCTGAACATGAATTCAGAAGCATGACCCCGGAGATTGTCAGGGAGATAGATATGCCTGTAACATCAGAATATGATGATTCACAGGAAAATGATTCATATGGAACCGGCGATGCAGATATCAATGACGGCATGGATATGGTTTCGCCACAGGAACTTATGGCTGTGTCACAGATGTTAGGACAGGACATGCAGCAGGACATGCAGCAGAACATACAGCAGAACATACAGACTGTTTCGGCACAGGATAATGGGATGCATGATAACGGGACACATGGACTTAACAGAAATGATGAGATACTCAGCATGTATGAATCCGGAATGGACAGCCGGCAGATAGCAAAAGAGCTCAATCTCGGAATCGGAGAGGTAAGGCTTGTGATAGATTTATATAAAAGTACAAAGTAGAAAGCGGTAAAAAAGTGAATTTTAAATATTATTTACGGGGATTGGGTACAGGAATAGTTGTGACGTTGATAATAGTTACAATATCTAATTCTTTAAGAGGCAGCAAGACGGCTTCGGAAAATGCTGCACAACCTTCATCTGTCCAGCCTACATCAGCGATAGAAGCTATTCTTAATAACCAGAGGACAACACAGGCGTATGGAGATGCAGCATCGGCGGATGCAACATCGGCGGACGCAGCATCAGCGGATGTAACATCAGCGGATGTAATATCGGCAGACACATCATCAGCAGAGACAGTATCAGACAATGTACAGCAGGGACAGCAGGAACGCAATATTACAGTTTCTTTTGAGACGATACAATCATCCGAAGCTGCTGCGCAGCTCCTTGAAAAAGCCGGTATTGTAGACAACTGGCGTAATTTTAATTCGTATCTTGTGAATAACGGATATGACAGAAAGGTCTCAGGCGGTACATTTTCTTTTAGTGGCAATGAATCATATAAGGAGATTGCCGGAATAATAACCAAATCAAGATAATACAGGCATTTTGTTATATACATTTAATGCAAAAAATGCTTGCATTAGATATGTCACTTATGTTACAATGGCAGACGGTGACAAAAAACACGCAGTCTGATTGACATACAGGTGCCGGTTACGCCCCGGTTGTATGGCAAGATGAGGGATGCGGAAGATAATTAACCAATGGAGGTAAACTATGAGCGTAATTTCAATGAAGCAGTTACTGGAGGCAGGTGTTCATTTTGGACATCAGACAAGAAGATGGAATCCTAAGATGCAGCAGTACATCTACACACATCGTAACGGAATCCACATCATCGACCTTCAGAAGTCAGTAGGAAAGGTTGACGAGGCTTACAAGGCAGTATCAGATATCGCTGCTGAGGGTGGCACAATCCTTTTCGTTGGTACTAAGAAGCAGGCACAGGATGCTATCGCTACAGAGGCACAGCGTTGCGGCATGTTCTATGTTAACGAGAGATGGCTTGGTGGTATGCTTACAAACTTCACAACAATCCAGAAGAGAATTGCTAAGCTTCACGAGATTGAGACAATGAAGGAAGATGGAACATTCGACGTTCTTCCTAAGAAGGAAGTTGCTCTTCTTGAGAAGGAACTTGAGAAGCTTCAGAAGAATCTTGGCGGTATCAAGGAGATGAAGAAGCTCCCGGATGCTATCTTTGTTGTTGATCCTAAGAAGGAAAGAATTTGTATTCAGGAAGCACATGCACTTGGTATTCCGCTTATCGGTATCGTTGATACAAACTGTGATCCGGATGAGCTTGATTATGTAATCCCAGGTAATGATGATGCAATCAGAGCTGTAAAGCTTATCGTATCTAAGATGGCTGATGCAGTTATTGAGGCTAATCAGGGCGCTGAGGAAGCTCCGGTTGCAGAAGATGCAGCAGAAGAGACAACAGAGGCTTAATTAACAGAATAGGCTGATTTATGATTAGAAAGGTGCTTCAGCCTGAGAATTCAGGTTGGGGCACTATTTGTTATAACGCAATTATTTAATATTACGGAGGTAATCAGAGCAATGGCAGCAATTACAGCAGCAATGGTTAAGGAACTTAGAGAGTCTACAGGCGCAGGAATGATGGAGTGTAAGAAGGCTCTTACAGAGGCAGATGGAGATATGGAAGCAGCTGTTGATGTTCTTAGAAAGAGCGGAGCAGCAAAGGTAGAGAAGAAGGCCGGAAGAATCGCAGCAGAAGGTCTTACAAGAGTTGCATCAGAAGGTAACACAGCAGTTGTAGCAGAGGTTAACTCTGAGACAGACTTTGTTGCTAAGAATGCTATCTTCCAGGAATTTGTTCAGTTCGTTGCAGATACAGCACTTAAGTCATCAGTAGAGAAGGCAGGAGACGGCGAGGATGTATGTGATATTCTTGGTCTTAAGTCAGAGCTTGAGGAGAAGACTCTTACAATCGGCGAGAAGCTTTCTATCAGAAGATTTGCTAAGATTTCAGGTGACTGCGTAGCTTCATATACACATGGCGGCGGAAGAATCGGCGTTATTGTTGCAGCTGACGGTGCTTCAGGAGATGCGGTTCAGGAAGCACTTACTAATGTAGCAATGCAGATTGCAGCTATGAATCCACAGTACATCAGCAGAGATGACATGTCAGATGCTGAGCTTGCTAAGTTAAGAGAGATTATTCAGGAGAGCGCACTTAATGATCCTGCAACTCTTCCAAAGCCAATTCTTAACAAGTTAATCGAGAAGGCTGTTACAGATAAGGTTTGGAGCGATGAGGATATCGCTATTTACAACGAGAAGAAGAGCAATATGCAGTACCTGTTCAACTTCCTCTCAAAGGAAGCTGCAGAACAGTTAGCTCAGCTTGCATTAGCTGACAGAGATGCAATCACATCAGATAAGATTTTCCACGGCTTAGTAGAAGGACGTGTTTCTAAGCAGCTTAAGGAAATCTGTCTTCTTGACCAGGTATATGTTAAGGCTGAGGATGGCAAGCAGACAGTAGCAGCTTATCTTGCACAGGTTGCTAAGAAAGTTGGTGCTGACTTCAAGCTCAAGGGCTTCGTTCGTTTTGAGACAGGCGAAGGTATTGAGAAGAAGGTTGATGACTTCGCAGCAGAAGTTGCAGCACAGGCAGGTCTGTAAGATTTATCAGTTAATATATCAGACGGAATAATATCGAATGAATGAAAAGCTTTGGATCATTTCATTATATGGAGTGGTTCAGAGCTTTTTATATTATTGTCCGGAATAATATTGTCCATGATTTTTGATTCAAATTTTGACAAATTTATCTTCTATAATCGGGCTGTTTGTGATATACTTATCAAGGTATACTTTACGAAGAGGATGAGCTTATAATGGATAACAGAGTTGGTTATGTAGTATATCATAGAAAATACAGCAGGCTCCAGAAGTTCATCATGGCAATAGCAGTGGTATTTATTATTCTGCCATCGGTCCTGTGTGTTATCCTGTTTGACAGAATGAATAAGATGCAGAGCCGGATTGATGAGCTGGCTGCAGCGGGAAGACAGGGCAGCGTAGCAGGGCAGGCTGAGGCTGAGGACGAGGATGATGGAATGGATGGTGCATTGTATAATGAGAGCGATGATACACAGGCGCTTAAGGATGCATCAGATATAAAGTACAGCAGACCATCGGATATTGTCAGGGATGAAGACAGATACCATGGCGCAAGAGTGTATCTGACGTTTGATGACGGACCGTCAGATAATACGGATGCAATTCTTGATAAGCTGGGAGAATATGGAGTAAAGGCAACATTTTTCGTTGTAATGAAAGAAGACGAGAAGTCAATTGAACGTTATAAAAGAATTGTTAACGAAGGGCATACACTTGCGATGCATTCAGCTTCACATGTATATTCACAGATTTACAGCTCGTATGATGCATACACGGAGGATGTTAATCAACTGAGAAGTTACCTGAAGAGTGTGACGGGGGTTACGCCTGTATATTACAGATTCCCGGGTGGCTCAAGTAATACGGTAAGCAGTGTCCCTATGAGCGAGTGTATAGAATATCTCGATTCTCAGGGAATAATATATTATGACTGGAATGTCGCATCAGGAGATACGGATAGAGCATATGTCAGTTCATCGACAATTGCAGATAACGTAATAAGAGGTGTAGAAGGCAAGCAGTCATCAGTTGTGCTTATGCATGATACCAATAAGAAGACTACAACTGTTGATGCGCTTGATTCAATCCTTAAGTATATGAGCGATACCGGTAAGAATGTACTGCCAATAACAGAGGGGACAACCCCTGTTCATCACAGAATAAGTGATGCAAAATAACTTTCAATGGAGAGAAAGAGAACATGAAAGATTTAAAAAGAGTAATCCTTAAACTTAGCGGAGAGGCGCTTACAGGCAATCAGAAGTCTGGATATGATGATGCAATGATTGAAGATATTGCAAGACAGGTAAAGGAGATAACTGATAAGGGAATTCAGGTTGGAATCGTCATCGGTGGCGGTAATTACTGGAGAGGACGTTCTAATGACTCAATTGACAGAACGAAGGCAGACCAGATTGGAATGCTTGCAACAATCATGAACTGCATATATGTATCTGAGATATTCAGATCTACAGGCATTATGACTAATGTGCTCACACCTTTTGAGTGCGGGGGTATCACAAAGCTTTTTTCAAAGGACAGAGCTAATAAGTATTTTTCAAAAGGAATGGTAGTATTCTTTGCCGGCGGAACGGGACACCCTTACTTCTCAACAGATACAGGTGTCGCGCTCAGAGCGATAGAGATGGATGCAGATGCAATCCTTCTTGCTAAGGCTATTGATGGCGTCTATGACAGTGATCCTAAGACCAATCCGGCAGCTAAGAAGTATGACAGCATATCAATACAGGAAGTTGTTGATAAGAAGCTTGGTGTAATAGATATGACAGCTTCGGTAATGTGCATGGAGAACAGGATTCCGCTTATGGTATTCGGACTTAACGGGAAGAACAGCATTGTTGACGCAATGAGCGGCAAGTTCAACGGAACTATGGTTACAGTGTAGAATTAAAGTGGTACCGGAATTAATTTACAATTATAATAATACAAAGACAGGAGAATTAAGATGAGCGATATAGCAATATATGAAGAGAAGATGCAGAAGTCAGTTGAGGCATTACTTGAGGATTATAAGACAATCCGTGCGGGAAGAGCCAACCCACATATCCTTGATAAGATTCGTGTGGATTATTATAATACACCGACTCCGCTTCAACAGGTAGCCAATATATCAGTACCTGAGGCAAGAATCATACAGATTCAGCCATGGGATGCAAGCCTCATTAAGGAGATTGAGAAGGCTATAATTGTATCTGATCTTGGACTTACACCTAATAATGATGGTAAGGTAATCAGACTTGTATTTCCTGAACTTACAGAGGACAGACGTAAGGAACTTTCCAAGGATGTTAAGAAGAAGGGCGAGAATGCCAAAGTAGCAATCCGCAATGTAAGAAGAGACGCTAACGATGTATTTAAGAAGCAGAATAAGGCCAATGAGATTTCAGAGGATGAGTTAAAGGACGCAGAGGACAGCATTCAGAAGATTACAGATAAGTATATAACTGAGGTTGATAATTGCGTGGATGATAAGATAAAGGAAGTTATGACAGTATAAGTAATACTGTCATGAGATATGATGATACGAGGCCCGCCCGGACCTCGTATCGTTACATATTGCGTTACATATTGGTATGGAGGAGAACATTTGGATACATTTAACGAGAAGCTCGGACTGCGTGTGCCAGGGCATGTGGCAGTAATACTTGACGGCAACGGAAGATGGGCTAAAAAGAGACTTATGCCGCGCACATATGGACATTATCAGGGAAGCAAGGTTGTTGAGGACATGCTTCATGTGGTTGATGATATGGGCGTAAAGTATTTTACTGTATATGCATTCTCGACAGAGAACTGGAACCGTTCTAAGGATGAAGTGGATACATTGATGAAGATATTAAGGACATATCTTGTGGACTGTGTTGCCAAGTCAATGAAGAATAATGTACGATGCAGGGTAATAGGAAGACCTGACGGATTGAGTCAGGATATTCTTGACAGTATCCATAACCTTGAAGAGAAGACAAAGAATAATACAGGACTTAATTTTACAATTGCAATTAATTATGGCGGAAGAGATGAGATAAGAAGGGCAGTTAAGTCAATTGCTGACGAGGTAGCCGCAGGAAAAGTTAAGCCGGATGACATTACTGAGCAGATGATTGCACAGCACCTTGATACACGGGAGCTTCCCGATCCTGATCTGCTTATAAGGACAAGTGGGGAAGAAAGACTGTCTAATTTCCTTCCATGGCAGCTTGCGTATACAGAGTTTTACTTTACATCGGTATTATGGCCTGATTTTAATGAAAAAGAAATGATAAAGGCTATTGAAAAATATAATAAGCGTGAGAGAAGATTTGGCGGTGTAAAGGAGGAGCAGGCATAAGTGTATAACTGCATTATGTCTGCATATATAATATGTTAGTTAGAATTTTGAGTGGGATAGTACTTCTGCTGATTACAGGCTCTTCGCTTATAATCGGAGGATGGTATCTGTATGGAATATGTATATTCATCTCACTTGTGGGAATGATGGAATATTATCGTGTACTCGGTATCAATAAAAAGCTTCCGGGGATTATAGGCTATGTAGGAGCAACGGCTTATTATGTATCTTTGCTCATGACGGACGAATGCTTCGGAATACTTGTGCTTACTGCAACGGCAATAGCAATGATGATTGCATATGTTGCAACATTTCCAAAGTATACAATCGAAGATATTGCAAAGGGATATTTTGGCGTTATATATGTTGCGGTTATGATTTCATATATATATCTTACACGTAAGCTTTCTGACGGAGAGTATCTTGCATGGCTTATATTCATATGCTCATGGGGCAGTGATTCATTTGCTTACCTTGCCGGAGTTGCATTCGGAAAGCATAAGATGACACCGAAGCTGTCACCTAAGAAGTCCTATGAGGGAGCGGTTGGCGGTATCGCAGGAGCTGCAGTGCTCGGGGCATTATTCGGAGTACTTGTTAAATATCTTACGGGAGCCGATTACATGGCAGCGTTCACGGCTGCATCGGCAATAGGCGCTACAATCTCGATATTCGGAGACCTTGCGGCCTCAGCAATAAAGCGCAATAAAGATATTAAGGATTACGGCAGGCTTATACCGGGACACGGCGGAATACTTGACAGATATGACAGTGTGATATTTACCGCACCTATAGTATACTGGGTGCTGTATTTTATAGTCAGATGACGGATTGGAGACAGAAGTGAAAAAGATTTCGGTACTTGGATCTACAGGGTCAATAGGAACACAGACACTTGACGTTGTCCGCAGGAATAACGACATTGAGATAGTTGCATTGGCTGCCGGCAGAAGAATAAAGGAACTGGAAGCTCAGATAAGGGAGTTTGGACCGAAGCTTGTAAGCGTGGCAGATGAGCAGCTTGCAAAGGAGCTTGCAGTAAGCATTGCAGACCTTGATGTTAAGATAGTATACGGCATAGAGGGACTTACTGAAGCGGCAGTATATCCCGAAGCACAGACAGTAGTAACGGCAGTGGTCGGAATGATGGGAATTGTTCCTACAATAGCAGCAATAAAGGCAGGCAAAGATATTGCACTTGCCAACAAAGAGACACTCGTTACGGCAGGTCATATAATAATGCCGCTTGCAAAGGAATATAATATAAATATATACCCTGTTGACAGCGAGCATTCAGCAATATTCCAGTCACTTAACGGAGAATACCATGCAGAGATTGATAAGATACTATTGACTGCATCAGGCGGACCTTTCCGCAACTATACTAAGGAACAGCTGAAGAATGTGAAAGTTGAGGATGCATTGAAACATCCCAACTGGGCTATGGGGCGTAAGATAACGATAGATTCATCAACAATGGTGAACAAAGGACTTGAAGTTATGGAAGCGCAGTGGCTGTTCAATGTACCGGCTGACCGTGTTCAGGTGATTATCCAGCCACAGAGTGTAATTCATTCAATGGTCCAGTTTGTCGATGGCGGTATTATGGCTCAGCTGGGAAGTCCTGATATGAGACTTCCAATACAGTATGCACTTTATTATCCGCACAGAAAGCCGCTTGATACTAAGAGGCTGGACTTCTATGAGCTTGGACAGATTACATTCCAGAAGCCGGATTTTGATAAGTTCAGAGGGCTTGCACTTGCATATGAAGCTGCAAGAAAGGGCGGCAATATCCCTACAGCGCTTAATGCAGCTAACGAGATGGCAGTTGCAATGTTCCTTGACCGCAGGATAAGCTATCTTCAGATACCTGAGATTATTGAATATGTCATGAATGAGACACATTATACAGATAATCCGGATGTTGACAGGATACTTGAGACAGAACAGACAGCATATGAACTTATCAGAAGCAGGTATTAACAATAAAGGCAGGTATGGCACTTGAATATAGTATTAGCAATAATCGTACTGAGCGTAATAATAATTGTTCATGAACTTGGACATTTTATTCTGGCAAAGGCTAACGGAGTAATGGTAATGGAATTCTGTATAGGATTCGGACCGAAGCTTGTAAGTTTTAAAAAAGGCGAGACAGTATACAGTATAAAGCTGCTTCCGTTTGGTGGAGCATGTATAATGCTGGGAGAAGATTTCCTTGATACTGAAGATGAAGCAGAAGAAGGAGAAAGCGAAGAGACTTCTGACAATAGTGCAGAAAAATCAGTAAAAGAAAAATACGACATGAGCAGGTCATTCCCGGCACAGTCAGTATGGGCAAGAATGTCAATTCTGGCGGCAGGACCAGTGTTTAACTTTATACTTGCATTTGTCCTTTCGGTTATTATTATCGGATTCGCAGGGTATGATCCATGTGAAGTCTCTGCTGTTGCCGATAATTCCCCTGCAAGCAGCGCAGGGCTTGAAGCCGGAGACCTTATAACTAAGATTAACGGGCACAGAGTTACATTTTCAAGGGATTTATCCCTTGAGACGCTCATGCATCCTGACAGGACACTGAATATAACTTATGAGCGTGACGGACAGAAGTACACGGCAAAAGTAGTTCCGGAGTATCAGAAAAAAGTATCTTATATGACAGGAATCACAATCCTTTCTGATTGCAGCATACAGACAGTAGAGAATGATTCTCCTGCCAAAAAAGGCGGAATAAAAGCCGGCGATAAGATAAAGAGCATTCAGGGAACAGAGATTGAGAATACGCAGCAGATTGTAGACATAATTGCAGCGTGTGACGGCAGCGAACAGACAATAGTTGTTGAGCGTGACGGCAAAGAGCTCACTCTTAAGGTTACTCCGCAGATGAAGGAACGCGAGAGCTATTATACCGGACTTTATTCATATGGAGCAAGACAGAAGGCGGGAGCACTGTCAACTGTCGGATATGCTTTTAAGGATGTCGGATACTGGATAAGAACAGTATTCGGAAGTCTTGGAATGATGTTCAGGGGACAGGTGTCACTCGATGATGTGTCAGGTCCTGTCGGCGTTGTGAGCGTAATCGGGGATGTTGTTGAAGAGAGCAAGTCAGACGGAGCGTTCTATGTGCTGCTTAATCTGTTCAACATGACGGTTATGATTAGTGCCAACTTAGGTGTGATGAATCTTCTTCCGCTTCCGGCACTTGACGGAGGAAGGCTTCTGTTTGTCATACTTGAGATATTAAGAGGTAAGCCGGTAGCCAAGGAAAAAGAAGGCATCGTTCATTTTGCGGGAATGATACTTCTCATGATACTTATGGTTGTGGTAATGTTTAACGATATTAAAAATCTCTTCTGATGTGAGGTTAAGATATGTACAGAGATAATACAAAGACAGTCAGAATAGGCAATGCAGTTATAGGCGGAGGCAATCCGATACTGATACAGTCGATGACCAATACACCGACAGAGGATGTAAGGGCGACGGTTGCCCAGATTCTTGAGCTCGAAAAGGCAGGATGTGACATCATAAGATGCACTGTACCCAACAGACAGGCAGCGGATGCAATTGCAGAGATAAAGAAGCAGATTCACATTCCGCTTGTTGCCGATATACATTTTGATTACAGGATGGCAATTGCAGCTATTGAGAACGGTGCTGATAAGATAAGAATTAATCCGGGCAATATAGGAGATAACAGCAAGATCAAGGCAGTCGTAGATACTGCAAAGGATCACAATATTCCAATAAGAGTCGGAGTTAACAGCGGCTCACTCGAAAAGGACCTTGTTGTAAAATACGGCGGCGTAACAGCCGAAGGACTTGTCGAGAGCGCACTTGACAAGGTTAAGATTATAGAAGATCTTGGATATGATAATCTTGTAATAAGCATAAAGTCATCCGATGTTCCTATGTGCATTAAAGCACATGAACTTATAGCAAGTAAGACGGATCATCCGCTTCATGTCGGAATTACTGAGGCAGGCACTGTATACAGGGGCAGCATAAAGTCAGCAGTCGGACTTGGAGTTATTCTGTATCATGGAATCGGTGACACAATCAGAGTCTCACTTACGGGCAATCCTGTTGAGGAGATTAAGGCTGCCAGGTACATCCTTCAGACACTTGGAATAAGACAGAGTGGAATTGAGGTGGTCTCATGTCCTACATGCGGGCGTACCAAGATAGACCTTATCGGGCTTGCCAATCAGGTAGAGACACTTGCGGCATCATACAGCAATCTGAAGATAAAGATAGCTGTAATGGGCTGTGTAGTCAACGGTCCGGGAGAAGCTAAGGAAGCTGATATCGGAATAGCCGGGGGAGATGGCTGCGGCGTACTCATAAAACACGGAGAGATTGTAAAGAAGGTAGAGGAGGACAGACTCCTTGAAGTGCTCAAAGAAGAGCTTGATAACTGGGAATAAGATATGACATTTTTTGAAGTTTTTTCTGCGCTTAGAATTGACGACCAGGAATTAAAAGATAACTTCGCGGATGCTGAAGTAGTTAAAGTTACTAAGACTTCAACCAATTCGCTTGCAAGGGTGTATGTGAAGAGCAGGCACCTTATACACAAGGAACTGGTATATAAGATGGAGGACATACTCAAAAGCCAGGTGTTCCGTATTAAGAATATGGACGTCAGGATAATCGACAGATATGATCTGTCTAAGCAGTATACTCCACAGAAGATTATGGACGTATACTACGACAGCATCCTTTTTGAGTTGGAAAAATACTGGACACTCGAATATAACCTGCTTAAGAATTCCAAATGGACATTTGAAAAGGAAGATGAGCTGACGCTGATACTTGAGGATTCATTTCTTGCGCATACATACGACAGAACACTCAGGGAATATTTTGAGAAGATATTTCTTAACAGATTTGGGTTTGAGATAGATGTAGTCTACAGATACGAGAAAAAGAAAGAAACTAATTTTGAAAAAGAAAACGAGCTGATGATAGCGAGGCGTGTGCAGGAGATACAGGAAAAGGTGCTCGCTGCAAAGTCTGCATCAGCGGATGTGCATGACGGTGCAACAGGTGCATCCATTAAGAAAAAGCCGGCAGGTGACGGGGCAGCCGCAAAGCAGAATGCTGAGCCTGTTAAAGAGATTAGAAAGGCAGAAGAGAGCCCAAAACCAAGGTATTCACAGGACAGATACCAGAAGCGGCCGAACAATCCGGATGTTCTCTTTGGACGTGACTTTGATGAGGAGCCTATACATATAAGCCAGATACAGTCTGAGATGGGCGAGGTTGTAATCGCCGGAATGATAAGGCGTGTTGAACTTCGTGAAATCCGTAACGAAAAGACTATCATAATGTTCGATGTCACGGACTTTACAGACACAATAACCGTAAAGATGTTCGCCAAGAATGAGCAGCTTCCGGAGCTTACGTCATTTATCACGGAAAAGAATTTTATAAAGATAAAAGGCGTTACAATGCTGGACAAATATGACCATGAACTTTCGATAAGCTCAGTGACGGGTATCCGCAAGTCGAGTGATACGCGTGTCAGGAGAATGGATCATGCACTTACCAAACGTGTAGAGCTTCACTGCCATACTAAGATGAGTGACATGGACGGAGTCTCATACGCAAAAGACCTGATAAAGCAGGCACTTAGCTGGGGACAGAAAGCGATTGCGATAACGGACCACGGAACAGTCCAGGCATTTACAGATGCATTCCATGTTGTAAGAGACCTTGAGGGTGCAGCTAAGAAAAAGGGCGAGGACTTTGATTTTAAGATAATATACGGAGTGGAGGGATATCTGGTAGATGATACAAAGAAGCCGGTAATACGCTCTAAGAATCAGAGCCTTGATGAGAAGTATGTTGTTTTTGATATAGAGACGACGGGATTCTCGGCGGAAAATGACAGGATAATAGAGATTGGTGCAGTCAAGATTGAAGATGGGGAGATAATTGACAGATTCTCGACTTTCGTTAATCCTGAAGTACCGATTCCGTTTAAGATAGAAAAGCTTACCTCAATCAATGATTCAATGGTAATGGGAGCACCTAAGATTGAGCAGGTACTTCCTGAGTTTCTTGAATTCTGCGAAGGCTGCGTTGTGGTTGCACATAATGCGGAATTTGATACGGGCTTTATACGCAATAAGGCTGCAAAGCAGGGAATGACATTTGACAATACGGTAGTAGATACACTGGCGATTGCACGTTTCCTTGTGCCAAGACTTCATAACTTCAAGCTGGACACGCTGACCAAGCATTTTAATGTGGTGCTGACAAGCCATCACCGTGCGGTAGATGATGCAGAGGCTACGGCAGGCATATTCCTTAAGATGTGTGAGCTGCTTAAGATGCGCGATATCCTGACTCTTGACCAGCTTAACGAGGCAGGAACCCCTGACGTTGATGCAATCCGTAAGATGCCTACATATCATATAATCCTGCTTGCATCAAGCGAGCAGGGAAGAATTAATCTGTACAGGCTGATATCGGCATCACACATAACTTATTTTGCCAACAGGCCGAGAATACCTAAGAGCCTTCTTGCCAGATACAGGGACGGAATTATAGTCGGAAGTGCGTGCGAGGCAGGAGATCTGTTCCAGGCGGTTCTTAACGGAGCACCTGAGGAAGAGATTGCAAGAATAGTTAATTTTTATGATTATCTTGAGGTACAGCCGATAGGCAATAACCGGTTCATGATAGACAGTGATTCGTGCTGGGTTAAGGATGAACAGGATCTTATAGACCTTAACAGGAAGATAATACATCTCGGCGAGGTGTTTAATAAGCCTGTAGTTGCAACGGGAGATGTGCATTTTATGAATCCTGAGGATGAGGTGTACAGACGTATTGTAATGACACAGAAAGGCTTTGATGATGCGGACAGGCAGGCACCGCTTTATCTGCGTACAACAGAGGAGATGCTTGCGGAGTTTGAGTATCTTGATGCGGATAAGGCGTATGAGATTGTTGTCACCAACACTGACAGAATCATGAAAATGTGTGAGAAGATTGAGCCTGTGCGCCCTGATAAGCGTCCTCCGGTAATTGAAAATTCTGACCAGACACTAAGGGATATATGTTATAACAGAGCGCATGAGATGTATGGACCTACGCTTCCTACGGTTGTTGAAGAACGACTTGAAAGAGAGCTTAAGTCAATTATATCCAACGGATATTCGGTTATGTACATTATTGCACAGAAGCTGGTGTGGAAATCCAATGATGACGGATATCTGGTTGGCTCAAGAGGTTCTGTAGGCTCATCATTTGCAGCAACAATGGCAGGTATTACGGAGGTTAATCCGCTCAGTCCGCATTATCTGTGCCCGAACTGCTATTATGTGGATTTTGATTCTGAAGATGTCAGAAAGTTCTCAGGTGCGGCAGGATGCGATATGCCTGATAAGATATGCCCTGTGTGCGGCAAGAAGCTGCGTAAGGAAGGATTTGACATTCCGTTTGAAACATTCCTTGGCTTCAAGGGTAACAAGGAGCCGGATATCGACCTTAACTTTTCTAACGAATACCAGAGTAAGGCACATGCCTATACTGAGGTTATATTCGGCAAGGGGCAGACGTTCAAGGCAGGTACGATAGGTACGGTTGCTGAGAAAACGGCTTACGGATATGTTAAAGGTTATTTTGAGAAACAGAGTGAGAAGCTTGGACATAACGTAACCAAGCGTAACTGTGAGATAGAGCGTCTGGCAGCAGGCTGTGTTGATATAAGACGTACAACGGGACAGCATCCCGGAGGAATTGTTGTTCTTCCAATCGGTGAGGAGATACATACATTTACACCGATACAGCATCCTGCAAACAAGATGGATTCGGGAATAACGACGACACATTTCGATTACCACAGTATCGACCATAACCTGCTGAAGCTTGATATCCTTGGACATCTTGACCCTACGATGATTCGTATGCTTCAGGATCTTACGGGACTTGACCCGACAGAGATACCTCTTGACAGTCCTGAGGTAATGTCACTATTTAAGGACACGTCAGCGCTCGGAATTACACCGGACATGATTGGAGGAACGAAGCTTGGCGCACTTGGAATACCTGAGTTTGGTACAGACTTTGCCATGCAGATGTTAATTGATGCCAAACCGCAGCATTTTTCAGATCTTGTAAGAATTGCCGGACTTGCACATGGTACTGATGTATGGCTTGGCAATGCCCAGACACTTATTGCGGAAGGCAAGGCGACAATTTCAACCGCAATATGTACGCGAGATGATATTATGACATATCTGATATCCATGGGGCTTGATAAGGAGCTTTCCTTTACAATAATGGAATCAGTCCGTAAAGGTAAAGGACTTAAAGATGAGTGGCTGCCAATCATGAAAGAAGCAGGCGTACCTGACTGGTATATATGGTCATGTAAGAAAATCAAATACATGTTCCCTAAGGCGCACGCCGCTGCATACGTTATGATGGCATGGCGTGTTGCGTACTGTAAGGTATTTTACCCGCTTGCATACTACTGCGCATTCTTCAGTATAAGAGCTGATGCATTTTCATATAATCTTATGTGTATGGGCAGGGACAAGCTTGAGTATTATATAAAGGATTATAAAGAAAGACATAATGCCAAGACGCTGTCGCCTACCGAAGAAGCGACATATGCGGATATGAGAATAGTACAGGAATTCTATGCGAGAGGTTTTGAATTCATGCCTATAGATATATTCAGGGCTAAGGCAAGAAGCTTTCAGGTAATAGACGGAAAGATAATGCCATCACTTAAGGCTATAGACGGACTTGGTGAAGTCGCTGCCGAATCCATAGAGATTGCGGCAAGGGACGGTGCGTTCCTTTCCAAAGAGGATTTTAAGACACGTGCCAAGGTTGGAGACAGTGCGGTGAGCCTTCTGGATTCATTTGGAATTCTGGGAAGCCTTCCCGATACGAACCAGCTGTCACTTTTTGATTTTTAAAAATGAGGTTGTGTATGAGTAATAAAACTGTTCATGATATTATTCTTGTTACGGCTGTTCTGCTTGTGGCAGGAAGTATATATATGTATACAGTGCTGCCGGGAAGAAGCTTTGGTGAGTCATCCGCAAAGGTAGTGGTCCGCGTTGACGGAGAGATCTATGGAGAATATCCGCTTAACAGTAATAAGGTTATTGAATTAAGCACTGAACGCGGAAACAATAAGATAATTATAAATGACAGCACTGTGTGGATGGAGGATGCGGACTGTCCGGATAAAGTGTGCGTTAAGACCGGGAAGATTAAGAAACCGGGACAGACAATAGTGTGCCTTCCGCACAGGACTGTTATTGAGATTACCGGAGATAATGCCGATATAGATGCGGCAGTATAAAAAGGAAGTGTTATGAAAAAAAATAGCAGACTCGTTGCATTCTGTGGTATATTCACAGCGCTTGCAATGATATTCAGTTATGTTGAGATGCTTTTGCCGATATCAATAGGTGTTCCGGGAGCTAAGCTCGGACTTGCCAATATAGCGGTACTTGTTGTCCTGTATGTGGCAGGAGGCCGCACCGCGTTCTGCGTTGATATATTAAGAATAGTGCTTACAAGTATATTGTTTGGCAATATGGCAGCATTTATATTCAGCATAAGCGGTGGAATGTTAAGCATCATTGTAATGATACTGCTTAAGAAATCCGGCCGTTTTTCCATGCTTGGTGTAAGCGTTGCCGGCGGGACGGCACACAATATAGGACAGATAGCGGCGGCAGCAGTAGTCGTGGGAACCGCAAAGATTGCATATTATCTTCCTGTGCTGCTTATAACAGGAGTTATAACGGGAATTGTAAATGGGTGCGTTGCCAGAATAATAAAAATAAGCTTGCAAAAAAACGGACTTAATGATATTGTATGATTATTCCGTGATGGAATTTCAGATTTTCAGATTATTCTACAGTGCCTTAAGAGGCATACCATCTTTTTTGGATATATCATCTTTATCATTCAATTCACATTTCCAAAATTAATGGACGCACATTGAAAACCGAAAAGCTTGTTTTTTTGCATATTTTCAATTATAATCAATGTAATGTGCTTGCGCACAAACTTTGAATGCCACGAGAATGGGCAGGAACGGAGATTAGTATATTAGTATGAAGATAATGTTTGTGTCACTAGGCTGTGACAAGAATCTTGTAGATACAGAAATGATGCTCGGACAGCTTCATTCAAGAGGATATGAATTCACAGATGATGAGAATGAGGCAGATGCGGTGGTTGTTAATACATGCTGTTTTATTCACGATGCCAAGCAGGAGAGCGTTGATACGCTGCTTGAGATGGCAGAACTTAAGAAGAACGGCAGATGCAGATTCCTTATTGCATGCGGGTGTCTTGCACAGCGATACAGACAGGAGATAATTGATGAGATTCCTGAGGTTGACGCAGTAGTCGGAACATCAGCATATGATAAGATTGCCGACACACTGGATGAACTTGTCAATAAGCAGGGAGATGGCATTAATTGTTTTGAGGATATTAACAGGCTTCCACAGACTCATGACAGAAGAATTGTCACGACCGGAGGATATTATGAATATCTTAAGATTGCAGAAGGCTGTGACAAGTGCTGTACATACTGCATCATCCCTAAAGTGAGGGGCTCATACAGAAGTGTTCCTATGGATGAGCTTATAAAGCAGGCAGAAGACCTCGCAGAGCAGGGCGTTAAGGAGCTTATACTTGTTGCACAGGAGACAAGCCTGTACGGAACAGACCTCTATGGGGAAAAGTCACTCCACAGGCTGCTTCATGAGCTTGCGGCAATAGACGGTATAGAGTGGATAAGGATTCTGTACTGCTATCCGGAAGAGATTGATGATACTCTTATTCAGGCAATCAAGTCAGAACCTAAGGTCTGTCATTATCTTGATCTTCCGATACAGCATGCCAATGATGCTATTCTTAAGAGAATGGGCAGGCGTACAACTAAGCAGGATCTTATTGATATTGTTAAAAAACTCCGCAGTGAGATACCGGATATCTGCTTAAGAACAACTCTTATTACGGGATTTCCGGGTGAGACCAAAGAGCAGCATGAAGAAGTGCTTGATTTTATTGATGAACTGGAGTTTGACAGACTTGGAGCGTTCACATATTCTGCTGAGGAAGATACACCGGCAGCAGGCTTTGATAATCAGATTGATGAGGATGTCAAGGCAGCAAGGCGTGATGCAGTAATGGAACTTCAGCAGGAGATATCAGCCGACCGTTCGGCGGAGGTAGTTGGAAGAACACTTAAGGTCATGATAGAGGGAAAGCTTGCTGATGAGGATGTATATGTGGGCAGGACATACAGGGACGCACCTAATGTGGACGGATATGTATTTGTCAATACTGATGCACAGCTTATGTCAGGTGATTTTATACCTGTAAAGATAACAGCATCAGATAATTACGATTTGATAGGAGAGCCTGATTATGAATTTGCCGAATAAACTTACAGTATTAAGAGTCATTATGATTCCGGTATTTCTGGTATTCCTGCTTACTGATTGTGCAGGTGATGCATCAAAATATATTGCGGCGGCAGTATTTGTACTTGCAAGTCTTACGGACATGCTTGATGGCAGGATTGCCAGAAAGTACAATCTTGTAACTAACTTTGGAAAGTTTATGGATCCGCTTGCCGATAAGCTTCTTGTATGTTCAGCGCTGATAGCTTTTGTTGAGCTGGGCTATCTCCCTGCGTGGATAGTAATAATAATCATAAGCAGGGAATTCATAATAAGCGGTTTCAGGCTGATTGCAGCTGATAAGGGCGTAGTTATAGCGGCTAACTACTGGGGAAAGTTCAAGACAACATTTCAGATGATTATGACTATTCTTCTTATTCTGCAGCTTGATTACCCATATGCTGACACAGTTGAATGGATTTTTGTATATATTGCGCTTGCACTTACGGTAATCTCACTCGTTGATTACATTTACAGGAACATAGGCGTTATGTCGGATGGTAAGTAACCCGCATCTGACAGACCTGTTATTGTGCGTATGCACGGATTGGAGAAAATATGACAGTTGAACTGATATCTGTAGGAACTGAGATACTTATGGGAAGTATTGTTAATACCAATGCGGCATTTCTTTCAGCAGGATGTGCTTCAATAGGACTTTCCATCTACAACCAGCAGGTTGTGGGTGATAATCCTGACAGACTTTCAGATGCAATTAATCTTGCTCTTGGAAGAGCTGATACGGTAATTATAACAGGGGGACTCGGACCTACGGAAGATGATATCACAATGCAGACTGCTGCATCAGTCATGGGTAAGGGACTTGTTGAAGATGCCCACACAAGGGAACATATTGGGAATGTACTTAAGAACAGCATTTATAAGGATAATATAACTGATAATAACTGGAAACAGGCTATGGTACCTGAAGGAGCCATCGTAATAGACAACCGCAACGGTACCGCACCCGGAATTATAATGGAACGCGGTGACAAAGCGCTTATATTAATTCCGGGACCGCCTAATGAACTTGAGGCCATGTTCAGGAAAGATATTAAGCCATATCTTATGGCCCGTAACCCGAAGGCAATTTTCTCAAGGACAATAAAGCTGTGTGGAATTGGAGAGAGCCAGGCGGAGACGAAGATTATTGACCTTATAGATGCCCAGGACAATCCTACTGTTGCGACATATGCCAAGACAGGCGAAGTGCAGATAAGGATTACGGCAAGTGCAGACACCGAAGATGCTGCAAAAGAGCTTGTCAAGCCTGTTGCCAAGGAGATAAAGAGCAGATTCAGGGAAGATGTATATACTGTAGATGCAGATTGCAATCTTGAGGATGTTGTTGTTGAGATGCTTGATAAGAAGGGACTTAAGATTGTGACGGCAGAATCATGTACGGGGGGACTCCTTGCGGGAAGGCTTGTTAATGTGAGCGGTGCTTCCGAAGTATTTTCACAGGGATTCGTAACATATTCCAATAAGGCAAAGCGTAAGGCATTAAGTGTGGACAAAGCAATCCTTAAAAAATACGGTGCTGTGAGTAAGGAGACTGCCAAAGAGATGGCGAAGGGAGCTATACTCGCATCAGATGCCGAAGTTGGTGTATCGGTTACAGGTGTTGCCGGTCCTGAACCGTCTGAAGGCAAGCCTGTAGGTCTTGTATATATAGGATGTTATTACAGGGACAAGGTTACCGTCAAAGAATTCATGTTCAGGGGGAACCGCCAGAAGATACGTGAACAGGCTGTTGTGATGGCACTTGATATGGTGCGTAGAAGAATAATCGAGGATGACAAATAAATACTGAAATATACAACAATATATCTGGAATCCGGACGGAATAAATAGCACTTGACATTTGTTTGGATTTCAGATATATTTATATTCAGAAACAAACAGATGTTCCGAACATAATTTCATATAACGGAGGGTAATAAGTAATATGGCTAACGAAGATAAGCTTAAGGCGCTTGATGCAGCGATTAATAATATTGAGAAGCAGTTTGGCAAGGGAACTGTAATGAAGCTTGGCGATTCATCAGCTAACATGAATGTAGAGACAGTCCCTACAGGGTCACTTGGACTTGACCTTGCACTCGGTGTAGGAGGACTTCCGAGAGGAAGGGTTATTGAGATATACGGACCTGAATCAAGTGGTAAGACAACTGTCGCACTTCATGTGGTGGCAGAAGTGCAGAAGAGAGGCGGAATTGCCGGATTTATAGATGCAGAGCATGCGCTGGATCCTGTATATGCCAAGAATATAGGTGTCGATATTGATAATCTGTATATATCCCAGCCGGATTGCGGAGAGCAGGCTCTTGAGATTACAGAGACAATGGTGCGTTCAGGTGCAGTTGACATTGTTGTAGTAGACTCTGTCGCAGCTCTTGTGCCTAAGGCAGAGATTGATGGCAATATGGGTGATGCAACAATGGGACAGCAGGCAAGACTTATGTCACAGGCAATGCGTAAGCTTACGCCTGTTGCAAGCAGCAACAACTGTATAGTTATATTTATCAACCAGATAAGACAGAAGATTGGTGTTATGTTTGGTAATCCTGAGACTACGACAGGAGGTAATGCACTTAAGTTCTACGCATCTGTAAGACTTGATGTCCGCAGGATTACGACAATTAAGTCGGGTGATGAGGCTGTTGGTAACCATGTGAAGGTTAAGGTTGTCAAGAACAAGGTAGCGCCGCCTTTCAAGGAAGCAGAGTTCGATATAATGTTCGGCAAAGGAATATCAAAATCAGGCGATGTTATTGATATTGCTGCCAAGGATGATATCTGTCTCTTATACACATCTGACGCTGCCGACG
>ENA-OZKI01000124-OZKI01000124.1-human-gut-metagenome-genome-assembly--contig:-NODE-124-length-22986-cov-7.037896_pt1 | contig 22986 bp, 19 predicted proteins | sample MGYA00244178_ERZ653754 | MGnify/ENA primary metagenome ERZ653754 (study PRJEB26926, sample SAMN06165253) | human gut metagenome | biome: ENVO:00009003; feature: ENVO:2100002; material: ENVO:00002003... | reverse complement strand
TTAAAAATTCCGCCCGTATACAGCGGATACTCCATTATATACGGGCGGAATTTGAAATGCAATAAATATTGCAATAAATTTTTTAAGTTATCAGCCGAACATGGTCATAAGCTCTTCGCAGCTTGTAACGCCGACTTCCTTGCTGAGCTGCTTGCCGTCCTTGAAGGCGATAAGCGTCGGGATGCTCATAACGCCGAAGCGCTGAGCTATGGCCGGTACCTCGTCAACATCGAGCTTGCAGACCCGGACTCTCCCCTCCATCTGCTTATCAAACTCCTCGAGTATCGGAGCCTGCATGCGGCAGGGGCCGCACCATGTTGCCCAGAAATCGACCAGCACGAGGCCGGAGGAGGTGATCGAATCGAAGTTATCCTTTGTAAGATGCATAATAGACATTTTTCATATCTCCTTTTCTGTGTTTATATATTCGCAAGCCGACAGGGCGGCGATGTTGCCGTCGCCCACGGCCTTTGCTATCTGATACGGTGCGCCGGTGCAGTCGCCGGCGGCAAAAACGCCCTTGATGTTGGTTTTGCAGCTGCGGTCGGTTTTGATTATGCCGCGCTCGGATTCAATGCCGGAAACAAGGCTTTCGGCCGTGAGGGTGTCCTTGAGGATGAACACGCAATCGACGGCGTATTCCGTTCCGTCGGCAACAAGGGTATCGGCCTTCATGCCGCCGCGGATATCAAGCTTCTCCCTGCCGGAAAAGCTCAGCACCTTGCAGCCGATATCGCGCAGAAACTGCGCATCGTGCCGTGCCTCCTCGCTGTCGCCGATAACGGCAACCGTTTTTCCCTTATAGAGCATGCCGTCGCAGGTCGCGCAGTAGCTCACTCCCCTGCCGAGAAACTCGGTCTCGCCCGGGCATATCGGGCGGCGGCTTATGCCGGCAGCAACGATAACGGCTCTTGTCTCGTAAAACTCGCTTCCGACGGCAACCCCTATCGTTTTGCCCAGCGGCACAACGCTCAGCGCGCGGCCGGGGATCAACTCGGCGTCGCTTTCTTCAAGCTGGCGGCGCATTGCTTTGACAATGTCGCTGCCTGTGCCGGACATGCCGGGATAATTGCTCACGCTTTCGGCAAGATAAAGCTTGCTGCTCTCCGGCGGATTTGAGATAACGCCCGTTTTTTTGCCTCGGTTGCAGGCCGTCAGCGCCGCCGAAACTCCGGCCGGGCCTGCGCCGATGATGAGTATATCAAATTTTTCGCTCATATTTATCACCTGTGATCATATTATCACAGTTTTCGCGTTTTCTCAATCGTATATGCAACAGCAGTGCTAAATTTAAGTTTTATTATTGTAATTGAGTAAAATATCGTTTATAATTTCTTTATCCAATATTACAGGAGTACAACCATGGAAGAGATAAGCAAGAATTTTATTGAAAACTTTATCGACGAGGACCTTGCCGAGGGCGGCAGATTTGCCGGAATGCAGGTGCACACACGTTTTCCGCCCGAACCGAACGGATATCTGCACATCGGCCACTGCAAGGCGCTTATCATAGATTTCGGCACCGCCGAAAAGTACGGCGGCATATGCAACCTGCGCATGGACGACACAAATCCGGCCAAGGAGGACACCGAGTATGTCGATGCCATTCAGGAGGATATCCACTGGCTCGGCTTTGACTGGGGTGACCGCTTTTTCTACGGCTCGGATTACTTTGAAAAGACCTATGAATACGCCGTCGAGCTTATAAAAAAAGGTCTTGCTTACGTCTGCGAGCTTACGCCCGAGCAGTTCAAGGAGTATCGCGGCGATACGAGCAAGCCTGCCGTAAGCCCTTACAGAGACAGACCCGTTGAGGAAAACCTCGACCTGTTCGAGCGCATGAAAAACGGCGAATTTCCTGAGGGAAAATACACGCTGCGCGCAAAGATCGACCTTGCCTCCGGCAACTTCAACATGCGCGATCCCGTGCTCTACCGCATCAGATATATCGAGCATCACCGTCAGGGCACGAAGTGGTGCATCTTCCCCATGTACGACTTTGCCCATCCCATTCAGGACGCACTGGAGGGCATAACCCACTCGCTGTGCTCACTTGAGTATGAAGACCACCGTCCGCTGTACGACTGGGTCATAAACCACGTCTCTGTTCCCTCAAAGCCGCGCCAGATCGAGTTTGCGCGCCTTGGCATAAACTACACCGTTCTGAGCAAGCGCAAGCTCAGAAGGCTTGTTGAAGAAGGGCTTGTCTCCGGCTGGGACGATCCGCGCATGCCGACGCTGTGCGGTCTGCGCCGCCGCGGATACACGCCGCAGTCAATCCGCAATTTCTGCGAGAGGATCGGCGTTGCAAAGGTTCCGAGCACTGTTGAGTTTTCATTCCTTGAGCACTGCCTGCGCGAGGATCTTAACGATCACGCTCAGCGCGCGATGGCAGTCCTGCGCCCGATAAAGCTCACGATAACTAACTATCCCGAGGGTCAGAGCGAGGAGCTTGACGTTGAGAATAACCCCAACGATCCCGAGGCCGGAACTCGAAAGGTCACTTTCTCGCGCAATTTGTGGATCGAGTCCGAGGACTTCCTTGAAGCTCCCGTTCCCAAGTACAAAAGGCTTTATCCCGAAGGCCCCGAGTGCCGCCTGAAGGGTGCATATCTCATCACCTGCACAGGCTGCGTTAAGGATGCCGACGGCAATGTTACCGAGGTTCTTGCGACCTATGATCCCGAAAGCCGCGGCGGAGATCCTGCCGACGGCCGCAAGGTCAAGGGTGCAACGATACACTGGGTCGATGCAAACAACTGCGCCGACGCGGAGGTCAGGCTTTACAGCAATCTGTTCTCCGATCCCGATCCGGACGCTGCGGACAAGGATTATATAAGCTGCCTCAACCCCGACTCGCTCGAGGTTCTCACGGGCTGCAAGCTTGAAAAGATGCTTGAGGGCGCTGCCGCTCCGGCTCAGTTCCAGTTCCTGCGCATGGGCTACTTCTGCGTTGACAGCAAGGATTCGTCCCCGGAACATCTCGTATTCAATCGCGCGGTTGCGCTTAAAGACAGCTTCAAGAAATAAGGAGGGTCAAATGGACTACAAAGCTGCGGTTATCACGGTTAGCGACAGATGCTCGGCAGGCGAAAAGGTCGATAAAAGCGGCCCTGCCGTCGCTCAGATGCTCGAGGAGGCAGGCTTTCCCGTTATCTACAAAGGGCTTGTTCCCGACGAACGGCACGAGATATCTGCCGAGTTTATAAAATGCGCATACGAGCTTGGCGCAGATCTCATAGTTTCCACAGGCGGAACCGGCTTCGGCAAGCGCGACATCACCCCCGAGGCTACGCGCGACGTTATCTCGCGAGAGATACCGGCCATTCCCCAGGCGATGCTGCATTACAGTCTTGGCCTCACTCCGCGCGCGATGCTCACAAGGGGCGTCGCCGGAATACGCGGCAAAAGCCTCATTCTCAACCTCCCCGGCAACGAGGGCGGCGCAAAGCAGAATTTGAGCGCGGTGCTCGGCGTTCTTGAGCATGCACTGCAAATGATTGCAAAGGACGAATAAATCAAAAACCACGGCTAAAGCTTTTAGCCGTGGTTTTTAATTTCATCAAGTGTCATTATTTCTGCACCTATGCGCTGCATGTCCTCGAGATTTGCGCGCTGCACCTCCGGCGTTACGGACGACGTGCAGTTGCTTAGCACGACAACGTCATAGTCGAGCGACAGAGCATCGTAGCAGGTCGTGCGAATGCAGTTTGGCGTTGTGGTTCCGGCAAGCACGACCGTCTGTACGCCGAGTCGGCGCAGGACAAGATCAAGGCTCGTTGCAAAAAACGCAGAAAAGCGCGGCTTTATCATGATCCGGTCGCTGTCAATGACTTCAAATTCCTCGGGAAAGGCATCGGACATACTCTCATCGCAAGTCTCCGACAGTGGCTTTCCACCGTCTGCCCACACCTTGGCGCGCGCTTTCTCAACGTCGCTGCCGTCGGCGCGATAGTGCCGCACGGCGTAAAACACCGGGAGCTTGGCTTCGTGGAAAAAGCGTATCGCCTCGGCGCATGCAGGCACCGTTCCGGCAGCTCCGGCTATGCAGATCGGCGACGATGGGTCGATAAATCCTCGCTGCATGTCTATCATTATAAGTGCTGTTTTGTCCATGCTCTCCTCCTGAACTGTTGCTGACAATATGATAACGCCAACAAGACAAAAAGTAAAGGGCGCAAATGCGCCACTCAGCGTGTCAAAAAAATTCTGTGACTTTTTTGCGTGCTTCATAAACGCCGCATTTTTCATTAAAATAACCACCCGACTTTTTCAGCCGGGTGGTTTTGCTATTATTGGGTTATCAGAGTGCGTTGGTCTTGCCGACAAGTGCAGAAAGGTCAACGTACTGAGCAGGATCGTCGGTAACGGTATCGTCGGTCTGCTCCTTGAAGTCGCGGTACATGGAAAGTCCTGTGCCGGCCGGGATGAGCTTGCCGATGATAACATTTTCCTTCAGGCCGACAAGGTGATCGACCTTGCCCTTGATAGCGGCCTCGGTAAGAACCTTGGTGGTTTCCTGGAAGGATGCTGCCGACAGGAAGCTTTCCGTTGCCAGAGATGCCTTGGTGATACCCATGAGAAGCTGGGTGTAGGTCGCCTTGCTGAGGCCTTTCTCGCCTGCTTCGATGCGCTCTTCGATCTTGCGGTTTGCCGCCTTGAGCTCGCCGATATCGACAGTCGAGCCGGAGAGCAGATCGGTGCTTCCCGATTCCTCGATCTTGACCTTACGCATCATCTGGCGGACGATGATCTCGATATGCTTATCGTTGATATCAACGCCCTGCTGACGGTAAACCTTCTGGACTTCCTGAATGATATAGGTACGAACGCCGGGACGGCCGAACTCATCATCGTCGATGCCGCGGATGCGCAGGACATCGTGCGGGCTGAGTGCGCCGCTGGTCAGCTCCTGACCCTTATCGACATGGTCGCCGTTCTTGACGAGTATGCCTGCCGAGTGAGGAACGGTGTATACCTTTGTTTCGCCCTCTTCCTCGCTGGTGACGCTTATTGCAAACAGCGCACCCTTCTTGGTCTCCTCGATGGAAACCGTGCCGGAAACCTCGGCAAGGACAGCCATTTTCTTGGGCTTGCGCGCCTCGAACAGCTCTTCAACACGAGGAAGACCCTGGGTGATATCGTCGCCTGCGATACCGCCGGTGTGGAAGGTACGCATGGTGAGCTGAGTACCGGGTTCGCCGATGGACTGAGCAGCGATAACGCCGACCGCTTCGCCCGAGCTGACGGGCTGGCCGATCGCAAGGTTGATGCCGTAGCACTTTGCGCACACGCCGGTGCGAGCCTCGCAGGACAGGACGCTGCGGATGAGCACTCGCTCGATGCCGTGCGCCTCAAGGATCTCTGCGTCCGCAGGCATAAGCATATGATCGGTGTCAAACAGCACCTCACCGGTCTGCGGATCGCAGATGGGAACTGCCGGGAAGCGGCCGTGGATGCTGGTGCCGAAGGACTGGACGAGCTGGCCCTTGTCGTAGATGGCAGCTGCCCATACGCCGTCATGCGTGCCGCAGTCGGGCTCGCGGATGATAACATCCTGGCAGACATCGACCATTCTACGGGTAAGGTAACCGGAGTCGGCGGTACGAAGTGCGGTATCGGCAAGGCCTTTACGGGCGCCTCGGGAGGAGATGAAGTACTCCAGAACGCTGAGGCCTTCACGGAAGTTTGCCTTGATCGGGATCTCGATGGTCTTACCGGAGGTGTTAGCCATAAGGCCGCGCATACCGGCAAGCTGACGGATCTGGTTCATGGAGCCACGAGCACCGGAGTTTGCCATCATGTAGATAGGATTGTAGGTATCCAGGCAGTTCTGCAGTGCGCTGGTGACGTCCTTGGTGGTCTGCTCCCACTCGGAAACGACCAGACGATAGCGCTCATCATCGGTGATGAAGCCGCGCTTGAACTGACGCTCGATTGCGAGGACCTTATTCTCAGTTTCGCTGATGAGGGTCTTTTTCGCCTCAGGCACGGTCATATCGGCGATGGAGATCGTGATAGCGCCCACGGTCGAATACTTATAGCCCATTGCCTTGATGCCGTCAAGCACTTCGGCGGAAATGGTGAAATCGTGGATCTTGATGCAGCGGTCGATGATATCGCCGAGCTGCTTCTTGCCGACCTGGAAGCCGATCTCATGGTCAAAGGCATGCTCCGGATCGCTTCTGTCAACATAGCCGAGATCCTGGGGGATCTTCTCGTTGAAGATGATCCTGCCGACGGTGCTCTCTATGACCTTGGATTTCTCAACGCCGTCAAAGCTCTTGGTCACACGAACGAGGATAGGCGCATGCAGGCCGACCTCGCCCTGGCTGTACGCCATGACAGCCTCGTTGGGGTCACGGTATATAAGCAGGGGCTTGTAAGACGGAGCCTTGCCGCCCTCGGCTGCTGCCTTTTCCTCGGCCGCGACGAAGTCATCGCCGTCAACGATCTCATTTGCAGGCAGATCGGTGTCGCCGGGGTCGGTGACAAACACATGCTCTGCGCCCTTTTCGGCCTTGCCTATACGCTTCATTGTCAGGTAGTAGGAGCCGAGGATCATATCCTGAGTAGGAACGGTTACGGGGTGGCCGTCCTGCGGACGCAGGAGGTTGTTTGCCGAGAGCATGAGTATTCTCGCCTCGGCCTGCGCTTCGGCGGACAGAGGAACGTGGATAGCCATCTGGTCGCCGTCGAAGTCGGCGTTGTATGCTGTACATACCAGAGGATGCAGCTTGAGCGCGCGGCCCTCAACGAGGATAGGCTCGAACGCCTGAATGCCCAGACGGTGCAGAGTAGGTGCGCGGTTGAGCAGCACGGGGTGCTCCTTGATGACGACCTCGAGCGCGTCCCAAACCTCGGTGCGCTGCTTATCGACCATCTTCTTTGCGGACTTGATGTTGTTTGCTACGCCGTCCTCAACGAGCTTCTTCATAACGAAGGGGCGGAACAGCTCAATGGCCATTTCCTTGGGAACGCCGCACTGATAAATCTTAAGATCAGGGCCGACAACGATAACGCTACGGCCGGAGTAGTCAACGCGCTTGCCCAGCAGGTTCTGACGGAAACGTCCCTGCTTGCCCTTAAGCATATCCGACAGCGACTTGAGCGCACGGGAGTTTGCGCCGGTCACGGCTCTGCCGCGGCGGCCGTTGTCGATAAGTGCGTCAACGGCTTCCTGAAGCATGCGCTTCTCGTTGCGCACGATGATGTCGGGCGCGTTGAGCTGGATAAGTCTCTTAAGACGGTTATTGCGGTTAATGACGCGGCGGTACAGATCGTTGAGGTCGCTTGTTGCAAAGCGGCCGCCGTCGAGCTGGACCATGGGGCGGATCTCGGGAGGGATGACCGGCAAAATGTCGATTATCATCCACTCGGGCTTGTTGCCGCTCTGGCGGAATGCCTCGACGACCTCAAGGCGCTTGACGAGCTTTGCCTTCTTCTGGCCGGAGGCGTTTGCCAGTTCTTCTCTGAGCTGAGCGGAAAGCTGCTCGCAGTCGATCTGCTGGAGGAGCTTCTTTATTGCCTCGGCGCCCATGCCGGCATCAAAGTCGTCCTCGTACTTCTCGCGCATGTCGCGATACTCTTTTTCGGTGAGTATCTGGCACTTTTCCAGCGGAGTGAAGCCGGGGTCTGTGACTATATAGTTTGCAAAGTACAGGACCTTCTCAAGCACTCTCGGAGTGAGGTCGAGCAGCAGGCCCATGCGGCTGGGTATGCCCTTGAAGTACCAGATATGAGACACGGGGGCGGCAAGCTCTATGTGACCCATGCGCTCACGGCGAACCTTGCTCTTTGTGACTTCAACGCCGCAGCGGTCGCAGATCTTGCCCTTATAGCTGATCTTCTTGTACTTGCCGCAGTGGCACTCCCAGTCCTTGGTCGGTCCGAAAATGCGCTCGCAGAACAGGCCGTCGCGCTCGGGCTTAAGGGTGCGGTAGTTGATGGTCTCGGGCTTGGTGACCTCGCCGGAGGACCAGGAAAGGATCATTTCAGGGGAGGCAATGCCTATTTTTATGGCGTCAAACGGTGTAAAACTCATTATTATTCATCCTCCTCACTGTAGTCATCATCGGACATGAAACCGAAATCATCATCGTCGGTCTCGGGAACGTCCTCGATCGTATAGCCCTCGGCCTCGATATCGTCGTCATCGGACATGGTATCGTACATCTCGTCCTTCATCTTGGGAACGAAATCGTCATCGTCATCATCCTTGAGTTCGATCTCCTGGCCGTCCTTATCCAGAACGCGGATATCAAGACACAGAGACTGAAGCTCCTTGACCAGGACCTTGAACGATTCGGGTACGCCGGGCTGCGGAATATTGTCGCCCTTTACGATGCTCTCATAGGTGCGTACACGGCCTGTGACATCGTCGGACTTGACAGTGAGTATCTCCTGCAGGGTGTACGCCGCACCGTAAGCCTCGAGGGCCCAAACTTCCATTTCGCCGAAGCGCTGGCCGCCGAACTGAGCCTTGCCGCCGAGAGGCTGCTGGGTAACGAGGCTGTAGGGGCCGGTGCTGCGAGCATGGATCTTATCATCGACCAGGTGGTGCAGCTTGAGGAAGTAGACCCAGCCGACGGTTACGTCGTTATCAAATTTTTCACCGGTACGGCCGTCGTACAGGACGCTCTTGCCGTCCTCGCGCAGGCCGGCCTGACGCAGGGTATCGCGGATTGTGGATTCGTTTGCGCCGTTGAAGATAGGCGTTGCGACCTTCCAGCCGAGTGCCTGAGCCGCATAGCCGAGGTGAACCTCGAGGACCTGACCGATATTCATACGGGAAGGAACGCCCAGGGGGTTAAGGACTATATCAAGCGGAGTGCCGTCGGGCAGATAAGGCATATCCTCACGCGGAAGTATGCGCGAGACAACGCCCTTGTTGCCGTGGCGGCCGGCCATCTTATCGCCGACGGAGATCTTACGCTTCTGAGCGATGTATACGCGCACGACCTGATTTACGCCGGGGCTCATCTCATCGCCGTTTTCGCGGGTGAACACCTTGACGTCAACGATTATGCCGCTTTCGCCGTGGGGAACCTTGAGCGAGGTATCGCGAACCTCTCTCGCCTTTTCGCCGAAGATGGCGCGGAGCAGTCTCTCCTCTGCGGTGAGGTCTGTCTCGCCCTTCGGGGTCACCTTACCGACGAGGATATCACCGGCACGGACCTCTGCGCCGACAGTGATTATGCCGCGCTCATCAAGGTACTTGAGTGCATCGTCGCCCACACCGGGGATATCACGGGTGATCTCCTCGGGTCCGAGCTTGGTATCGCGTGCGTCGCACTCGTATTCCTCAACATGGATAGAGGTGAACACATCTTCCATGACAAGGCGCTCGTTAAGCAGGATAGCGTCCTCGTAGTTGTAGCCTTCCCAGGTCATGAAGCCGACGAGGATGTTCTTGCCGAGGGATATCTCGCCGTCCTTGGTGCTCGGGCCGTCTGCAATGACGTCGCCCTCGTGAACGCGCTCGCCGAGAGAAACGATGGGTCTCTGGTTTACACAGGTACCCTGGTTGGAGCGTGCAAACTTTATGAGCTTATAGTTCTTTATATCTCCGGAATCGTATTTGATGGAGATGTTCTGCGCATCGGCGCGGACGACCTCGCCGTCGCCTTCCGCGAGGACGACAACGCCGGAGTCAACGGCGCACTTGTGCTCGATGCCGGTTGCGACGATAGGCGCCTGAGTTGTCATAAGAGGCACTGCCTGGCGCTGCATGTTCGCGCCCATCAGTGCGCGGTTTGCGTCGTCGTTTTCGAGGAACGGGATCATCGCGGTAGCGATGGATACCATCATACGGGGGCTTATATCAATGTAGTCAACTCTCTCGCGGTCGACCTCGACGATCTCGTCGCGGTGGCGGCAGGTTATACGCTTATTGATAAGGCAGCCGTTTTCGTCGCGAGGCTCGGTCGCAGGAGCGACGATGTAGTTATCCTCCATGTCGGCCGTCAGGTAATCGACCTGATCGGTGACGCGGCAGGTATCCTTCTCGACCTTCTGGAAAGGTGCAACGAGGAAGCCGTACTCGTTTGCTCTTGCGTAAGATGCAAGGTAAGAGATAAGTCCGATGTTCGGGCCTTCGGGAGTCTCTATGGGGCACAGACGGCCATAGTGGCTGTAGTGAACGTCGCGGACGTCGAAGGAGGCTCTCTCACGGCTCAGGCCGCCGGGGCCGAGTGCCGACATACGGCGCTTGTGAGTAAGCTCGGACAGGGGGTTTGTCTGATCCATGAACTGCGACAGGGGGCTGGAGCCGAAGAACTCTTTGATCGCCGCGGTCACGGGACGGATATTTATAAGGCTCTGAGGAGTTACGATGTCGAGATCCTGCAGAGTCATGCGCTCGCGGATAACGCGCTCCATACGGGAGAAGCCGATGCGGAACTGGTTCTGCAGCAGCTCGCCGACGCAGCGGACGCGGCGGTTGCCGAGATGGTCTATATCGTCCTTCTCGCCGATGCCGTATGCAAGGCAGTTGAGATAGTTGACGGATGCAAACATGTCGTCAACAACGATGTGCTTCGGAATAAGTACATCTATATTTTCAAGGATCGCTTCCTTGAGAGCGTCGCCGGAGTACTGCTCCATGAGGCTCTTGAGGACGATGCCGCGGACCTTTTCCTTTATGCCGAGCTCCTCGGGGTCGATATCGACCATGCTCTGCAGGGGAACCATGCCGTTGGAGAAGACTTTGACGGTCTTTCCGTCAACATCGAGCCAGACCTCAACGACGCCGGCAGCGTCGATCTTCTCGGCCATGTCGCGCGAGATGACCTCGCCCGCGTCGGCAATGATCTCGCCGGTCGAGGGGTCTGCAACGGGCATTGCCAGCGTAAAGCCGTTTATTCTGCCGCGCAGAGCCAGCTTCTTGTTGAACTTATAGCGGCCGACATTGGAAATGTCGTAGCGGCGGCGGTCAAAGAACAGTCCGTCGAGCAGGGACTCGGCGCTTTCGACAGTGGGAGGATCGCCGGGGCGCAGCTTGCGGTAGATCTCCATAAGGCACTCGTCACGGCTGGTGGTAGTGTCCTTATCAACGGTGACCGCTATGCGCTCGTCATCGCCGAAGATCTCCTTCAGGCGCTCGTTTGTGGTCGCGCCGACGATGGGGTCGGGAGTGCAGGAAAGCCATGTTTCGGGCTTTGTCTCGTCATACTTGCCCATTGCCTTGAGGAACCAGGTGATGGGAAGCTTTCGGTTTTTATCTATACGGACATAGAAGGTGTTGTTCGCGTCGGTCTCGTACTCAAGCCATGCGCCGTGATACGGGATGACGGTCGCCGCGTAAATGCTCGTCATGCTGCGGTCGGTGGTCTTATCGTAGTACACACCGGGGCTGCGGACGATCTGGGAGACGATAACACGCTCGGCGCCGTTGATTATAAATGTGCCGCCGGCGGTCATGAGCGGAAAATCGCCCATGAAGATCTCCTGCTCCTTGATCTCTTCGGTTTCGAGGTTGCGCAGACGCACGCTTACCTTCAGCGGCGCCGCATACGTTGCATCGCGTGCCTTGCACTCTTCTTCCGTATACTTGGGCTTTTCGTCCATGGAATAATCCACAAAGCTCAGCTCAAGATTGCCGGAATAGTCGGTCACGGCGTCGGTATCCCTGAATACTTCGCGCAGACCGGTCTCGAGAAACCACTTGTAGCTCTTCTTCTGAATTTCCAAAAGGTTGGGCATGTCCTGGATTTCTTCGTACCGTGCAAAGCTCTTTCTGAGAGTTTTGCCGTAGAGAACGTCTTTTGGCATTCGTACACACTCCTTAATCGTAATTGAGAACGCCCGGGTGAGTTGTTTATTTCGCTCACTTCGGTGTTGTATTTACGTTTGGTTGATGGTATATTGTGATTGTAAACACTGGGGTGCCAGTCGTTTCACCACATGATAACATAGCAAGTTATTCTATCATTGTATATATAGCTATGTCAAGAAATATTTTGTGAAAAATGAATTTTTCGTCGGCTGCTATAACTGGCAGCCGCTTTTTTTGTACGAAATGGAGTGAAAATGGAGCTTTTTAACCTCATATCGCTTGCCGTGATCTTCGGCGTGGCCATGCTGCTGCTTTACCGGCAGGGAATTTTTCGCGATAAGGCTCTGCTCGTGTGCGCCCTTGTGCTCACGGCGGCAGCCATGCTCATCCGCGGATTTTATTTTGATGTGCAAAGCGATGATTACACGACATTTCTCGCGCCGTGGACGCAGTTTTTCCGCGATAACGGCGGTTTTAAGGCGCTCGCCTTCTTCCCCGGCAACTATAATCCGCCGTATATGTACTTTCTCGCGGCGTTTTCGTATTTCGGCATCTCGGAGCTGTATCTGATAAAGCTGCTGTCGGTGCTGTTTGACGTTTTGCTCGCGTGGAGCTGCATGAAGCTTCTGTCTCTGTACACCGGCTCGAAGGCAAGGCAGCTGGGCGTCTTCCTTGCCGTTCTGTATCTTCCGACGGTAGTCACAAACGGCGCGTACTGGGCTCAGTGCGACAGCATATATGCATTTTTCGGCATATTCGCGCTGTATCTCGGACTCAGTGAAAAAGGTGTCGGCGCAATGATATCGCTGGCCGCCTGCCTTGCGTTCAAGCTGCAGGCCGTGTTCATTATCCCGGTGTTTTTCGTTCTGCTGCTTGCCAAAAAGCTACGCTGGACGCAGCTGCTCGTCTTCCCTGCCGCGTATATCGTTTTCATGCTGCCTGCCGTCATCGCCGGAGCGCCGCTGTGGGATACGCTGACACTGTATTTTTCGCAGGCCGGCACGGTGGGGGACGCGATGAATTACAACGCACCGTCGCTCACCAGCATGTTCTCATGGTCGGGAGATACGGCAAAAAGCGCAAGAGCGCTTATCATTGCCGCATTTCTGCTCGTTGCGGCGGTTTATGCTGCGGCGATCCTTCTGCGCAAAAAGCTGTCCGACCGCGTTATACTCGGCTTTGCGCTTATCCTTGCAATGGGCATACCCTATCTGCTGCCGCATATGCATGACCGATATTTCTTCATTCCCGGCGTTCTGGCGCTGGTGCTCGCGGCGTCCGACCTGCACTTTGCACCCGTACCGATTTTCGCGGAGCTTGCTTCATTGCATTGCTACTATGCGTATTTCAACCGCTATTACCTTGTTCAGCCGCGCATCGGCGGCGAGCTTATGCTTGCCGCGCTGCTGCTGTGCATAGCCTATACGGCGGTGTATGTCAGAAAGGCAAGAAAATTTGAAATTAATCCTTGACATTCTCATTTTCTCTGTTATAATAACTCTTGCCTTTGAAAAAAAGCAATTCGCGAGAGTGCTGGAACAGGTAGACAGGCACGTTTGAGGGGCGTGTGTCAACCGACGTGGGAGTTCAAGTCTCCTCTCTCGCACCAAATAAGTTGCCTGATTTGTCTACCGGATAAATCAGGCAATTTTCTTGCTTTTAGGGCGAAAATAGCCCAAAATACTGTAAAATCAACGGAAACCGGCTCTGCCGTGGTCGATCTGACCGCAGCGGAGCCGGTTTTTCTCATTTTCAGGGCAAAAATCCCACGCACCTTTTGGGGCAAATGCACGAAGCAAAGTAGTCGGAAAAAGGCGGCGGTAGGTGGATTTGAACCGCAAGATTGATTTAGCTTACCCGGACGAAGCAGAGAATAAATGGCCAAAGAACCACACAAAAGATTGACCCACAGGCTCGCATGCTTCTTTCCCTCCTTTTCTGCATAGAAATGGAGCTGTAGCAAATTTTTCATTTTGCTACAGCTCCTGAGTATACTTGCCTGTTTAGTATCAGTGGATGGTCTTCTGCTCCTTGACTATATCCCAGAGGATGGCATCGACCTTGTTGTGCAGAACGTCATGCTGCAGACGGTAGATGTTCTCGAGAGTGACCTTCAGGTCGTCGTGGACAAAGCCCTCGACGTTGGTGGCACGGATGCCCTTTTCCGCCATCATCATGGCCTCAAGAGCACCGAAGAGAGCAACGAACATGCGGAATGCGCAGGACGGCTTTGCACCGTCGCAGACGACGCCGCACATCTGTACCTGAGAGGTGCAGAGCATGTCGTTGATCTGCTGAGGAGTCAGGCCGTGCAGGAATGCCACGCCTGCGGCAGCGGCCGGTGCAGAGGTGGTCGCACAGGAGCAGGTGGGCGGCATGTATACGTATTCCTTGGACAGATACTTCATGTAGGTGTTCATGAGCAGAGCGAATGCAACTGCGCGGTAGCCGTCCTCATCGCTCATCTTGCGGTACTTGGCACTTGCCCAGGGACCCATGACGACCATCAGACCCTGATTGCCGCTTGCGGTGCTGACCATCGTGGGATAGTCGCTGCCGCCCATACGGGCATCGGCACCGGCGGTACCCCAGATGAGGACCTCTGTGATCTCATCGTCAGCAACAAAGCCGCTCTTTACGTTGTCCTGCAGGACCTTTGCGGTCTGTATGCCCATGCCGCGGGGATTTTCCAGACCGTCCTTAGCGACGATGTAGTTCATCTCGACTGCTTCCTTTGCGCGGCCGAACTCGCTTATGGGAGCGGTCTTGCACCAGTTGTAAGCGTTCTCAATCGTGAACTCGTTCCAGTCTATGTCGTTTGCGGGAATGAGCATTTCACCGACGGGTCTGCGGTTATCGACCACGACCTCACCGTCTACCTCGAGATAGGTCCAGGTGTGGTGCTCGTCCTCAAAGATAACGGTGGCAACGTGCTGATCGGTGGTCAGGGTGAGCTTGAAGTATACCTGCTTGCCGGTGCTGTTGTCCATGTCGAGGGTAAAGGTGGCGGACTTTACTAGCTCCTCAGCGGACTTTACGTCCTCGGGCGTGACATTGCGAAGGACTTCCTTGCAGGCATCGACATCACCGTTGACTATACCGACAGCGGCGGCCAGAAATGCGCCTGTCTTGCCGCCGGTCTTGGGGATGCCGACAGCCTGAACACCGGTGACCATGAGACCGCAGCCGACCATATCGACTCTCAGTACCTTGCCGGGTGCATATTTACGGGTGATGGCGCCGCCCAAGGCGAACATCATAGGCTCGGTGCAGCCAAGTGCGGGGGATGCTTCCTTGTCCAGAAGCTCTCTGAATAAACTCTTGCTCATGTTTGCTGTTCCTTTCTTTTTTTAATTATCCGATATATCAGTTTATAAGTTTTTTTGTTATCAGAACCTGCCGGTCTTCGCGTAGCGGCTGATCTCCTCGATGGTCTTGCCGGAAAGTCCGAGCTTTTCGGCGGTGCGGCCGTTTACAAACCAGTCCGTATCGTGTGCAACACCGATGAGCGTTATCACCGCGTCCATGATCGGCGTCTCAATGCCGAGCTGGTCAGCGATGGATGCCCAGCAGACGAGGGCGATGGGAATGTCCTCGGTGAGATAGCGGTAGTTTATATCGTTCGGGCCAGCAATGGAGGTCAGCGCATGGCAGCCGTGTCCCATGGCGTACATGGGCTCCCAGGAGTCGATGGTATCCACGCCGGCGAAATCCTCGAGTGCGTGGATCTTGTAGCCGAAGGCCTCACCGATCCTGAGCCTCTCCTTGTTCAGAAGCACGTCGATCTTGAGTCCGGAGGGCTGGAAGCCGTGCTCATACAGGAAGAAGGTGAAATCGGGCTTCTCGATATTGCTCAGATTGACAAGGCAGGGACCGGGGTGTACCGTCGGGTTGACGAGACTCAGACCGCACTCCAGAACGTCCTCGAACTTGCCGGGGAACTCGTAAATGTCAGCGATGATCCGGTCGTAATATTTGTCCGCTGCCGACGCAGGGAAGAATGCGATCGGTGCCAGATGGCGCTCAAACATGCGAACCTTACCCGGCTCCACTCTTCTGGTGCTGAACGGAGGTATCGTTGACTCTACGAAAACGGGACAGGTATCGTCGTCGCCCCAGACGTTTTTGTAGATGAGAGACGCCATGCAGCCGTTGAAGGTGATAACGATCTGATCCGCAGTCGTATGTCCCTTGAGAAGCTTTGCGTATTCCTCGTGGCGATTGCCCGGTACGCATATGAAGATGTAGTCCGCGCCGCGGACAGCCTCGTCGATGTCGGAGGTGACGACATCAATAGTCTCCTTTGCCTCGAATGCACCGGTGCATTCTATCTCGTGAGTTTCAGCAATGAAACGTATACGAGAGAAAAGGTACTGCGGAGCAAACAGGCGAACCTCGTGCCCACGGGCCTTCATATCGACGGAGATCGTCTGAGCTATGTTACCCGTGCCTAAAACCGCTATAGTTTTCAAGATATCACTCTCCTTATTATTTTTCAGATACCGTCTGAAAGATTGACCGGCTGTCTGCTCCGGATCACTGCGGCGGAAGACGGGCAGGCTCTTGCCGAGGCAGGAAGGGGAGACCCGCAGACCGGTATTTCGTGTAAGCCGAGCAAAGGATAATGCAGCCAATATAGTGGACAAATTTCGACCGAATTCTCCTATGTGAGACCATATTATCACTGTCTCTTGTTATTGTCAACAGAAAATTTACTATATGAGAAAAATAATCTGTGCAATCTCAAATAAGAGATTACACAGATGTACTTTAAATATTAACCTGTTTAAGAAATGCGCCTCAGATCAGGAGAAAACAGACGAGAGCGTCGCTCTGACCGTTGTTGATGTAGCCGTGCTCCTCATGCGAATCAAAATCTATACCGCAGCCTGCCTCCATGTGATATGTGTTCGAGCCTATAACGACATCCAGCTCACCCTCGAAAACGATGCAGTATTCCTTTCTTGAGCTCTCATGGATAAACATGGACGGCTGGTAATGGTAGCCGGCGTTGAAGCGGCCGTAGAAGACCTGAATACCGTCAAGAGGGGAGAAGGGGAAGATATTGTAGAGCTGAAAGCGTCCGTCGGTATCTATCAGGGGGGTCATTTCGGCGATGCTTTTTACGGCATATCCGCTTTCTGCATCACCTGAGAGCGCGTTGAGAGTTATCTTCAGACCGTTTGCTATCTTCCAGACGGTGGTGATGGTCGGCACGGATTCGCCTCTTTCTATCTTACTGATCATCGCCTTGCTGATACCGGTGAGCTCGGATACATCGCTCAGATTTAAGTTACGGCTGTCCCTTATTGCCTTCAGGCGTTCGCCAAGTGCGGAAAAATCATTCATTGGTATACCTCTTAAAGAATAGATGTGCTCTGACTGCGGCTGGATCGGCTGATCGCACTGCATTATCATATATGAACGTTATTTATTACTTTTTCCATTATATTAGATTTCCGATTTTTATGCAAGCAGAATGTTTAATAAAAACTATCTAAAAAATGCGATCTGATACCGGCGTGATTTATAACAATTACAGATTTTTTCCTGAATTAAAACGGTTTTTCTGTTGACAGAAGAAGACTAATAGTATATGATAGATTTATCAAGCCGAAATTACACTATAGTGGACTAATCACTGAGTTCTCTTTTCAGTCATTCATCTTCGCAGGGGCAAGCGGGGATGGAGCCGGTCTTCCTATTATTAATGATTGGAGAAGGAATTCTAATGGAAAACAAAAAAATGCGCCCCGGTCTTCTTATAACCTTTGCAGGTGCTCTGCTGGCTTATCTCATAGGCTCGGGAACGGCGAGCGGACAGGAGTCCGTTCAGTATTTTTCGAGCTGGGGCTCCGTCGGCGGGACGATCACCGTGGCTGTTGTAAACTTCGTGGTCATGTTCTGCTGCTTTATGGCTTACACCTATGCCGGACGCCACGGAACGACAGACCTTGCCAGTGTGTGTGAATTCTATTGCGGAAAGGTCGTCGGCAAGATATTCACTGCTTTCGCATGGATATTTAATGCATGCTGCTTCTTCTTTATGATCTCCGGCTTCGGCAACACTCTTTTCCAGCAGTGGGGACTTCCGCTCTGGATAGGCTACGCCATTGCGATCGTGCTTGCAGTCGGAACTGCGGTGCTTGGTCTGCAGGGCATCGTGAACATCATCGGCAAGATAGGTCCCGTGGTCGTGACCTTCCTCTTTATACTCGGCGTCATTTCAGCCTTTACGTATTTCCCCGGCATTTCCAACGGCGTCGAGCTGATCCGCTCCGGTGAGGTCAGCGTTCTTCAGGCGGGTGCAAACCCCGTGCTGGCGGGTCTCTCCTTCGGCGGATGCTCTATCCTCCTTGTTGCCGCATATATGTCGAGCATCGGCAAGGAGCTGAGCGGCTATAAGAAAAAATACACCACCGTCATCTGCATCATCGGCGCAGCCGCCATCTCAGTGACCGTCGGCATCCTCGGCCTGTGCCATCTCGGAAACATTGCAGAGTCATCTCAGGCAGCCATCCCCAACCTCCTTATCGCAAATCAGGTCTTCGGCTCCGCTTCCGGCATCCTCGGCGCAGTCTTTGCCGTGATCATTCTCCTCTCGATCTACAGCACCTTCTGCCCCATGCTCTGGACCTGTGTTTCCACCTTTATTAAAGACGAGAAATCCGTAAAGTATAAGCTCGCCTGTATTCTTGCCGGCATCGGCGTGTTTATAGTGGATATGTTCATCCCCTACGCCACCCTTGTCAACATCATCATGACCTACTGCGGCTATACCGGCGGCATCGTATTCCTCGTGCTCACCGTCAGATGGCTCATGGTGAGAAATCAGGACAAGAAAAAGATGGTGTCAGAGTAAGCTCCCGAACGCGACATCCTTTGTTTCAGAAAAGAGCTCATCCTTTCAGATGAGCTCTTTTTTCCAGCTATCCTTTACAGTCCCCAGCCTTCCTCGCGTGATCGGTGGATTGTGGCGTTACCCTGAGTGTTTAGACGAATGAGAGAGCAGCCCGCTGGTGTACTTTTGGGGCAAATACCCTGCCTCTACGCACCGTTTGGGGCAAATCAGGCAATTTTCTTGTTTTCAGGGCAAAAACGGCCCAAAATACTGTATAATCAGAGAAAACCGGCTTCTGAATGGCAATCATAGCCAGACCGGGGCCGGTTTTTTACGTTTTCGGACCAAAAATCTCGCGCACCTTTTGGGGCAAATGCACGGAGCAAAGTAGTCGGAAAAAGTTAGCGGTGGGTGGATTTGAACCAGAAAAGGTTCGATTCCTGTACCCTGCTCCACTAAAGGCCTCACTTTTGTCTACCACGATAAAAGTGAGGTTTTTGCAATATTTCATACAAAATGAGCGAAAATCAAGCAAAATACGGGTAATTCAGGGTCTCGGAGTGGTCAATTGGACTGCACCGAGGCCCTTTTTTCGCTTTCAGAGCCGAAAAATAGCTAAAAATGCTGGTTGGGGTTGCTGCAATAGGATAAACAATGATCGAGCAGTATGCGACAGTCATCATGTCAACGAAGATGTGTTAGAGGCAGCTTACCTCACCGCAATGCGAAGGCTCGTCGATAGCGCTGAAGAAGTAGTGGAGGCGGTGAGGGACGGCGCTGAGCTCGCATTGGAACCGGAAAACAAAGCAGCTATGGATAGGATCGATGAAGAAACCATTTAGCTGCAAGAAGCCGCGCTCGCACTGCACAAAGCAAAGCAGCGGATGGAAATCGGGTCGGTAGAATATGCATCACGGGTCAAAGAGTACAGTGAGCGGATGAAGGAACTGGAGGCAGAGCGCAACGAGCTGCAAGGAACGGCAGCCAAATATGCTGAGGTCAGGCTGTGGCTCGATACATTCATAGAGCAAACGATGCAAAGTGATACGCTCATCACGGTTGATGGCACAACCATGAAAATGCTTGTGGACAGGATACACGTCAGGAACGACGGCGTTGTGGTAGAATTCAAATGCGGCGTGGCAATCGAGCAGGAATACGTGAAATGAGAAAACGAACCGCCAGTGGGAAAAGCACAACCCGCTGGCGGTTATCATTTTGGCGTTTTTCCATAGGTTTTCGTATCATTACGGTGCTCTTTCACAAAAAGCAGTCCGTCAGGATGGGCTGTTTTTTTATAAAAAAAGGAGACTTGAACTCCCGAGGGCACTTGGAAAGGTCCCGGCGGAAAAGCGGCATGCTGCTTATCTTATTGTACCTTATCGCAAGTTATTGCACCTAATCGATTTTGGAAAAAAGACTTCAGCCCAGTGAAGCAAAAGGAGAAAATGAGGTAGGTCTTACATCTTAAGACCTACCTCAAATCTATCGTCTTCTCTACAATTTCATAGCTGAAAAATCAGCTATGATTCCTGTCAAAATAACTTTTTCTGAACTTACTTGGAGATTCGCCAACTTCATTCTCAAAAATTTTGCTAAAATGAGATGCACTTTTGATCCCTACCATTTCCGCAACTTCTGCAATGCTCATATCCGAACTCTGAAGAAGAGATTTTGCATAAAAAATACGCATGGATCTTATATATTGCACAATGTTAATCCCCATATATGTTTTGAAGTATCGGCTCAGGTAGGATGGATTTACCCAGAAACGTTCGGCTATAGAGGATAATGTTAAGCTACTGTTCTGATAATTTGAATTAATATATTCAAGTATATTTTTCAGCATGTAAGGGATATCTTTGAAAACGTCATTATATACTGCATTTCTAACTATCTCAGGATAAATACTGCCGCAATATCGTCCGATTTCAAGAACTATCAGTTCAGAAATATCAGCAATAAAAACATCTTGAAAATTCTGCTTATTCTCACTCTCCGCCACTAGCATGTACATCATCTGTTCTAACCGTTCAAGATGCTTCCCGTGGAAATGAAGCACCGGCATCAAGAGATTTTTTTCGAAAAGGACAAGAGGATTCCAATTAATATCTCTATACTGTAAATAGTCAGAAAACTTTTCGGACATAACAATGGATATCAGCTTAAATTCCTCCGGTCCTTTTGGCTCTACCCTATGTGGCTGATTTGGTTTGATAACAAGTACATCACCTTTTGTTAGTGAATATGTAGTTTCTCCGAGACTTACGCAAAATTCTCCGGAAAAGTCCAGCATAAATTCATAATAAGAATGGCTTGACCAGGCTGCATTATATTTCCCGTTTATTGTTTCAATATATACGGAAAAGAACTCTGCTTTCTGTAAAAATGATTGCTGAACTTTCATTTCTATCTTCACTCCAAATCAGCATGCGGTTATCCTATCGGTTCTATCAACAGTAGCCAAACAGTCTCGGCAGGAACAGGCTCAAATCGGGTACATATGTAGTAATTATCAGAGTCGGCAGCCATGCAAACAAGATAAGTCTCATGGTATGCGGCAGCATTTCCTTTACTTCTGCACCTGAAATTTTACCGCCCAAGTAAAGAAGCGGAGCCGTCGGAGGGGTAATATTGCCCATGCCGAGGTTTACGCCGACTATCGCAGCAAATTGAATTGGGCTGACTCCAAGTTCAGTTACAATCGGGAGAAGTATCGGTGTAGCAAGAAGCACGCCGCTTGTATCATCCATCAGCATTCCCAAAAGAATCATAAACAGATTTATCATTATCATGATAACAGCCGGGCTATCAGATATAGAAGTCAGCATTTTCAAAAGCATTTGAGGAACATTGTTCATGGTATACAGTCTGCTGAGTATCATTACGGAAAAAAGCATCATCATTATAACGCCGGTAGTTTTACCTGCGCTGATAAGAGAATCTCTTAAATCGCCCATGCTCATTTCTCTGTAATAGAGCATAGCAACAGGAATCGCATAGATGACCGACAGCGCCGCAGCTTCAGTGGTGGTCATGACGCCACCATATATAGCGCCCAAAATAACAAATGGCATGAGCAATGCGGGGATGGAGCTCTTCTTTTTCCCCTGCGTCGAAGCAACAGGCTTACTGTCGACAGACTTTACAATATTTTTGTTTTTGGCGGCGTAAAAAAGATTTACCGTACTAAACAAGATTACAAGAATGATACCCGGAATTATGGTTGCAAGGAAGCAGGCTAAAACGGATTGCCCTCCTACCCAGCCATACAGTATCATAGACATGCTTGGCGGTATCAGCAGGCCCAAAACCGCACAGCTTGAAATGAGAGAACCTATAAATCCTTTTTCATATCCGTTTTCTTCAAGCCTCGGAGACATTATAGAGCCTATACACGCAATAGTAGCGCCGGCACTTCCGGATATAGCACCGAATACTGCGCTGGATATGGCAGTAACAATGCCAAGCCCGCCTTTAATTTTGCCGAAGCCCAGTTTTTCAACAGAATTAATCAGTCTTCGGCCTATTCCGCCATGATCAATAACAGCCCCGGCAAGCACGAACAGCGGAATTGTAAGGAGCAGCACATTGTTTATTTGGCTTCCGCCATACGACAGCAGAAACATTGGATCGGAGCCCGAACAATATACTATTATTGCAGCTGCACCGAGAAAAGTCAATGGGATAGATATACCAAGCACAAGGAAGACAATAACGGAAAGAAAGGCTATTACCAGTATCATCAGTTTTCACCGCCCTTCAATATAGCGACACTTCTTATCAGATGAATTAGAACATAAATACTCATCAATATAAACGAAACTATTATTGACAGTCTGGATAAGGCCAGAGGAAGCTTGTAAATAGGAGTGGTCGGCCAAAGCTCAAAGCTCCAGCTGACAAATTGAAACGCCCAAGCCGTTGCAACAATTGCGATAACCATACTTACTGCATACTTTACAACAGCCATTCGCTTTTTCGCTTTTTCACTCTTAAAAAGCAGAGAGGTCATATCTGCATTAATATGCGCATCATCACGGTATGCAAGAGAACTTCCTGTAAAATAAAACCAAAACGCCGCAAATAACACAAGCTCCTCGGATCCGCCAAAGTTGATACCGAGTATATACCTCATTATTGCGGCTATAACAATTAAAGAAGTAATCAGCACACTTGTTATTATACAAATATATTCCTGTATCTTGAAGATGACATGATCGGCTCTTTTTAAGAAAGCAATCATCGATTTCACCCTTTCTTATCGAGTCCATAAAAGGGCCAAGAGGCCCTTTTATGGATATATATGCAAAACATTAATGTTACTTATACAGCTTCAGAAGCTCGTTGATAAAATCTTCACCATAGG
>ENA-OZKI01000076-OZKI01000076.1-human-gut-metagenome-genome-assembly--contig:-NODE-76-length-28385-cov-7.236287_pt1 | contig 28385 bp, 23 predicted proteins | sample MGYA00244178_ERZ653754 | MGnify/ENA primary metagenome ERZ653754 (study PRJEB26926, sample SAMN06165253) | human gut metagenome | biome: ENVO:00009003; feature: ENVO:2100002; material: ENVO:00002003... | reverse complement strand
AGCGTCAGATGTGTATAAGAGACAGGCTTAAAATGCAGCTTCCGGATCTGCCGGACGGCTACGAATGGCATATCTGCATCAATACGGCAGTCGAATATAAGGATGGAACAGACATGGAGACGTATACGGAATTTATCGGGAAAAAGCTGTTGACGATACCACCGCGTACGGTCATTGTACTGGATGCACAGAAAAAAGAAATAATGTGATAAAAAAATCCGCTTGTACCGGAAGGTTGCCTGGGTGTAGCACATGAGTAGTCTAAAAACACAGGCGGAGGAAATCGTTAATGCAGAGCTGATAATAACTATACTGATTATAGTGATACTGATTCTTTCCTATCCTTTCCGTCTATGGAGGTTTGACATTTCTTGAAGTGTGATTTCGACATCCCCAGGAGTGTCGTTTTGACACCTCTGGAAGTGTGAAAATGACACGGTAATAATACTGATAATACTTATCCTTTCCTTTCTGTTCTGGAATCATTGGATATGAAAGGAATGAAATTACTGCAATAGCATTTTGCCAAGCACAAAATATAAAATTTATTTGGTTATTAAAAACCATTGACTTTTTTGAATCCGGTGCTATAATAAGATCATAGATAATGGTTATTAAAAACCAAAACGATATGGAGGTTGTTAAATGTCTTATATCAATAAAGATTTTTTTGAGAATGCCGAGAACCAGCAGAAGGCTATGCAGATTAATTGGGAGATTGCAGACTGCCTTCATCAGTTCGGGAAGCTCCCTTGTAATGGGTTCCCGCTGGTTCCTTATTTGCTCCACAAGGCAAGTCAGTACAGCAATCCCTTCGGCATTACTCTCCAGGCAATCACCGATGGTAAGATTGAAGTCAACGAAGATGTTCGCTTTATGGCAAAAGAGGTTCTGACCGATGAACTGTGGGAGCGTCTGCTTCAGCTCGTGATGAAATACTCGCCGGAAGAATTTGCTCTCGCTGCTGTCAACCCTGTCACGGATAACGAACCAAAGGGAACGATGACCACACCTCCCTCCATCCTTAATCTGGCGCACAAACTGTTGGATGTGAAAGCCGGGGAGAGTGTCGCTGATGTATGCTGCGGCAGCGGAACTTATATGGTATCTGCCGCATTGGAGGAAAGCAGGGCTTCCTACCACGGCTTTGAAATCAATGTGGCAAACCGAGCGGCTGCGCTGATGCGGGCCGAACTGATTGATGTCGATATGGAAGTAACTTTGTGCGATGTTTTTACTGTGGCTGATAGTGACCCCATGCCAAAGTTCGACAAAATTTTCGCCAATTATCCTTTCGGATTGAAGCTGCGGAACCTGGGGGCAGGTGCTGCGTATCTGGAACGACTGGCAGAACAGTATCCCGGTCTTTCCAAAGCAACATCTTCTGATTGGGTGTTCAACGCCTTGCTTTACGATCTGCTCAATGAAAACGGAAAAGCTGTAGGAATCATGACAAATGGCAGCACCTGGAACAGTATTGATATGCCGATGCGAAAGTATTTTGTGGAACGCAAGATGGTTGAGTGTGTCATCTCCCTTCCTGGTAAGATGTTTGCCTCCACCAATATTGCCACCACTCTGATTATTCTGAGCCACAACAATGACAGTGTTCGCATGATTGATGCTACCAAACATTGTCAGCAGGGTCGCCGTCAGAATGAGTTCAGCGAAGAAAATATTGCAACAATCATGGATGCCCTTTCCAATGACCAAGATTACAGCAAGAGCATTTCCATTGAAGAGCTGAGAGCGAATGAGTACAATCTGAGCCTTAGCCGATATGCAAGCGAAGATCTTTCTTTCCACAATGGCGTTCCCTTTGAAAGCGTCATCAAGAGCATTTCCAGAGGTGCACCTTGCACCGCAAGCCAGCTGGATGAAATGGTATCTGACAGCGTGACCAATATGCAGTATCTGATGCTTGCCAATATTCAGAATGGCATGATCGACGATAAGCTCCCGTATCTGTCCTACATTGATCCCAAGTACGAGAGATACTGCTTAAAAAATAACACGCTGATTCTCTCCAAGAACGGTTACCCTTACAAAGTTGCCGTGGCATCTGTGCAGGAAGGTCAGCGCATCCTGGCGAATGGTAATTTGTATATCATTGAGTTGGATGAAACCAAAGCAAATCCCTACTTCATCAAGGCTTTCTTCGATAGTGAACAGGGTCATGCGGTTCTGAAAAGCATTACCGTCGGTGCAACGATCCCGAACATCGGTGTGGACAAGCTCAAGAAAGTAGAGATTCCTCTTCCCTCCATGGAGGAACAGGAGCGCATTGCTCAGAAGTATCAAGCAGCACTGGATGAGATCACAGTCATTAAGCTGCGTCTGGAAAAGGCAGTAAACAAGCTCCATCATATTTTTGATGAGGAGAGTGATTAAGCCTATGCTCAGTGTAGAAGAACTTTTTGAGTTAGAAGATAATATCAGAGAAGAACTTGACGACCATTTAACAGCTGCACTCGCAAGTCTGAACCGTTCCGGGCAGTTGGAGGAATTGCTCCAGCTGCTTGGGATGGAACACCTCCTCGAAAAAGAAACGGGATATGAGGTGTACAAGACTGGCAAGATCGTTGTTATCGGTCAGTCTGATGTGAAAGCCGAAGTCCTGCTGTCCATCGCTAAAAAGCTGGGTCTGGACAAGAGCCGTTTTGAACTTCATCTGGAATATGATGATGCCAAAGATTTCAACTTCCGCAAAATGCAGTGGCAGCCCACATACAGCTTGATCATGGTCGGGCCGATGCCGCACAGCGGCTCCGGAAAAGGTGATTACAGCAGCATCATTTCTGCAATAGAATCTGAGGACGGTTATCCTCCTGTTGTCAGACTTGGTTCCAACGGTTTGAAAATCACCAAGACGGATTTCAGAGCCAAGTTAGAAGAAATGATGGAAATGAGAAAAATTGCCTAATCGTCCGATTTATTGGACACGACTTATGATAGGCTACACAATGAATAAATATATTTGAGTCAGAAAAGGAATGGAGGTGTCGCATATCAAAGATTTTGAACATAACCCTATTTCTGATCAGTTGCTGGAAAGTATGGAAGCCAGCAAAAAAATAGCAGATAGTTTAGCGCCCATTCTGGAGCAAGAGGAAAAACTCAAGCGAATCGCAGAAGGTGCTACTGCACATATCCCCAATTTTGAGATTCCGACGCTTGCGTTGGATGCAATTTCAGAACCTTCGCCAGCTATGAAAGCGATTGCGGAACAGAGTAAAGCTATGAAGTTGGCTACCAGCGTAGGTACTGCAATAGATGCCCTACAACACAGTAGTACCATCCAGACTTTAGGGGAACTTGCAATAGCCGCTAATGTCCCCAACTATACTTTCAAGAATCCGTTGCTTGAACAAGCCAGTTTAGGGATGACGGCGATGCTCCAGTCCTTCAATAATAGTGCGGTAAAATTACTTGCGGATTCTGTTCATGGAATTATAAACTCCTTTGGGTCTGCACTTACAGCGGCAATTCATTCGCCTGTGATGGATTGGCTTCAGAGCATTGACATTTCTCCAATGCGCTCTGTGTTGGAGAATCTTGCACTGGAACCGGATATTCTTGGGAGATACAAGAAGTTCAATCAAGCGTACTTGACGGCTATGTATGAATGCAAATGGTTCCCCTACGCTGGCTGGGCAGCGGATATTACCATGACAGCGGAAATATCGGACATTCTGGCAACAAGCCGAGGTGCAAGTAAGCGACGAGAAAAACGTATCGACAAGGTCATTCTCGACTATTACGACAAGAATGAAATCAAATTCATTAAGCGAATATGGAGAGAATCTGATTTAGAACCACATATCAAACGGATTCTGGGACAGGCTCTTGAAGCACATCTCCGTGGTGAATATGCCCTGTGTATTTCCAGCTTGGCAACTATGTGGGAGGGCTTAATCTACATAAAGGCAAACAATGCTACCATGCAGGATCGTCACCGGCAAAGGATGGAGATCACTAAAAAAGAACTGGAAGACCTGACCGAGGCAAACGACTACGACAAGATCTTCAGCGATTATTTCAACACCTTTATTGTTTCTCAGTGCAATAAGGTTGATGATGTGGTTGATGGTGTGCCGAACCGGCATGGCGTTTCTCACAGCTGGTATCACAGCTATCCGAGCAAAAAGGCTTCTCTGAATGCTATTTTGCTTACCGACTTCATAATTGGTCTGGAGCCACTTGAAGGCACCCAGGCCAGTGCATAAAGAAAATACGAATCGAGGTACACACGATGTCTAACGATAAAATCCAAGCGGTAGGAGTAAATATCGCAGAAAAAGCAACGATGATCTGGAATGTGGCAGATATGCTCCGTGGCCCCTTTAAGCCCCATGAGTACGGGCTTGTAATCCTTCCTATGACCGTGGTTAAGCGTTTCCACGACTGTCTGCTTCCCACCCACGAAGCAGTCTTGGCACAGTATGAAAAGGTCAAGAAGCTGGCCGTCATTGATGGCTTTCTGACCAAGGCTTCCGGTTATCAGTTCTACAATACCAGCAAGTTCACATTTGAAAAGCTGCTGGCTGACCCGGATAACATCGAAGCCAACTTCCGGGACTATCTGGCTGGGTTCTCTCCCAATGTCTAGGATGTTCTGTCCAAATTCGATTTTGACAACATCATCAAGAGAATGGTGGAGAGCAACACCCTCTACCTTGTCATCAAGGAGTTTTCTGCGCCAAAGGGCTATCTCGGCCCAGACAAAATAAGTGCTGTTGACTGCGGGTACATCTTTGAAGACTTGGTAAAGCGGTTCTCTGAATCCTTTGGAGAGGAAGCCGGAGCGCACTTCACCAGCCGGGATATTATCTATCTGATGACTGACCTCCTGCTCTCCGATGCCGACCTTACAGAAGCACAGAATGTAACTGTCTACGATATGACCATGGGCACCAGCCAGATGCTGTCCTGCATGGAGGAGCGTATCCACGATCTGAACGAGGATATTGAAGTTACCTGTTTTGGACAGGAGTTCAATCCCTCCACTTTCGCAATCGCCAAGGCGGACATGATGATCCGTGGTGGTGATCCTAACAACATGAGATTTGGTGACACTCTATCTGATGACCAGTTCAGCGGTTATACCTTCCAGTACATCATCAGCAATCCACCCTTCGGTATCGACTGGAAGAGGGAGCAAAAAGCAGTTGAAAAGGAAGCTGCGAAGGGTGATCTTGGCCGTTTCTCTCCTGGGCTGCCTAAGATTTCCGATGGGCAACAGCTGTTTGTGCTGAATGGTCTTTCCAAGTTGGCACCTAACGGAAAGATGGCCATTATCCAGAACGGTTCCCCGCTGTTCTCCGGTGATGCCGGTAGCGGTCCGTCCAATATCCGTCAGTACATTCTGGAAAACGATTGGCTGGATTGCATTGTTCAGTTGTCCACCGATATGTTTATGAACACCGGTATCAGCACCTATATCTGGATTCTGTCCAAGGACAAGCCTGCTTATCGTTCCGGTAAGGTGCAGCTGATCGACGCCTCCCACTGCTTTGAGCCGAGAAGAAAAAACATCGGCACCAAGCGCAACGACATTACCGACCTGTGCCGTGAGCTGATGGTGCAGGCATACGGTGACTTCAAGCATGAAGCGCTCTACGGAGATAAAAATGGTATTTACTGCGAAAGCAAGATCTTTGATTCCGTGGAGTTTGGCTATAACAAGATCGTGGTGGAGCGTCCCCTGCGGGATGAAAACGGCGAGCTAATTCTGAAAAAGGGAAAGAAGCAGCCCGCTGCCTTCTTGCGTGATACCGAAAATGTACCTCTGACACAGGACATTGACGCTTACTTTGAGCGTGAGGTGCTGCCCTTTGCTCCCGATGCCTGGATCGACCACAAAAAGATCAAGGTGGGATATGAAATCCCCATGACCCGCTATTTCTATGAGTATCAGGCTCCTGAACCCGTGGAGACGATTGTGGAGCGTATCAAGACTTTGGAGGCCGATATTTCCGCTTCTCTGGATGCGTTGTTTCCCAAGGAGGACTGAGCCATGAGCAGAGAAATGAAGGATAGCGGGATTGAATGGATTGGATCACTTCCGTCAACCTGGAAAATATGCAAAGTGAAGAACTGCTTTGTGCGAAAAAACGATAAAGCTATGCAGGAAGATCCGGTAATTCTTTCCCTAGCACGAAGCGGCGTAAAAATTAGGGATATTTCTAAAAACGAGGGACAAATAGCGGAAAGCTATTATAACTACAATCCTGTTGAGCCTGGAGATCTTCTACTGAACCCTATGGATTTATATAGTGGTGCGAATTGCAGTATTTCTGAAGTGACAGGGGTAATTAGTCCAGCGTATATAAACTTAAAAGCTAAAACTGGAGTTAACCCAAGATATTTTGATTATTATTTCAAAACGCAGTATTGGGCAATGGCTTTTTTTGCGCATGGCAAGGGGGTTTCATTTGATAATCGTTGGACCATGAGTGCTGATAGCTTATTGAATTATTACATTCCACTTCCACCGGTAGCAGAGCAAAATCAAATTGCTGTCTTTTTAGACAAAAAGTGCTTTGGAATAGATTCTACGATGGAGCGCACCCGTGCCAGCATTGAGGAATACAAGAAACTGAAGCAGGCTGTTATTACTCAGGCCGTCACAAAGGGAATTCATAAAGGCGTTGAAATGGCTTCATCCAAAAGAGAGTGGATAAGAACTTACCCAAAGCACTGGAAAGAGATTCGTATCAAATGGCTGTTAGATGAACGCAAGGAGCATTCTGCCGAAGGCAGGGAAGAGCCTTTATCCATGAGCCAAAAGTATGGTCTGATTCCAACCAAGGAAATGGATATGGTTCCTAATATGGCAACGTCATTTGTTGGTGCAAAACTCGCATATAAAGGTGACTTGGTTTTCAATAAATTGAAAGCCCACCTTGGGGTATTTGCAGTATCTGCGTATGACGGATTGGTTAGCCCTGATTATGCGGTGTATTATGCCACCGGATTGGCTAATATGAAATATCTCGAATATCTTTTTAAGACTCCTCAATATATTGCGGAGTTTAAGAAAAAATCCACGGGTGTCGGCGCAGGCTTGACCAGATTATATACAGCGGGTTTGTACTCTATCTACTGTGCGCTTCCACCTTTAGATGAACAGAAAGAAATTGCAGACTACCTGGATAGGACTTGTTCTGAGATTGACACTTTGATTGCCAAAAAAGAACAGTATCTTGTGGAGTTGGAGAACTATAAAAAAGCCCTGATCTACGAGTATGTGACAGGCAAGAAGGAGGTGCCAGAGAATTGAAGATTGATAAAGGCAGAATCATCAATGACTTCATTGAGCCAAACAAGCGTCAGTATGCAATCCCTGTGTACCAACGTAACTATGAATGGTCGAAAGAGCAGTGTGTGAAGCTGTTTGAGGACATTGTGCAGGCATATAAAAAGGACAGAACCCATTTCTGCGGTTCTGTCGTGTATGCCCCTCTGAAAGAGGAGCAGAACATTCATTACTACATCATCATCGACGGGCAACAGCGGTTGACTACCATCTATCTTCTGCTGAAGTCGCTGATCGACCTTGCAGAGAACGATACCACCCGTGAATTGATTGCGGAAACGCTGTTTAATCGGGACAAATTTGATAAGTTTGCCATTGACAAGGCAAGCAAGCTGAAATTAAAACCCATTAAGAGCGACGATAATCAGCTGCGTTTGCTGATGGAAAACAAATATGATGATATAGAAAAGAACAGCGGTATTTGGAGAAACTACGAGTTGTTCTGTTCACTGGTTCAAGCACAGTTGGATGCCGGTATGTATGTCAAAGACATTTACAAGGGCGTTGAGAAGCTGATTTGTGCCAGTATTCTTCTGGAGCAGGAAGATAACGCCCAAGAGATGTTTGAACGTATCAACTCCACTGGTGTGCCCCTGAGCCTTGCGGATAAAATCAGAAACTTTGTCCTGATGACCGATGCAGATCAAGAAAGCCTCTATGAAAACTATTGGCTTAAAGCAGAAGTTCTTGTCCATCGAAATAATATGACCGCTTTCTTCTTGGACTATCTCAATACCAAGGTTGACGGTTTTGCCAAGGAAGAAGATGCCTATGAGGTCTTTAAGGATGTTTATCGGAAAGGCAAATACACCAACGAAAGTATGCTGAAGGAGATTCTTCACTATGCTGACTTTTACCATGCATTCCTTTACGGTGACAAGAAATACGGTGATAAGATAAACAGTCTGCTCAAAAGCTTACAGAAACTGAAACAGACCACTGTATTCCTGTTCTTGTTTCCGGTGTTCGATGATTATGAGAATGAGGTTATTGGTCTCAAGGAACTGGAAAAAGTTTTGCAGTTCCTACTTCATTACAGCATCCGCCGTTTGATCTGTGAGATCGGTTCTAACTCCCTGCGTGGTCTGTACAAGACGCTCTATGCCAGAGTATTCGCTCGTACGGAGAATAAACAGCATTACTACGATACAATTGTATCTTTTTTTCAGCAGTTGACTTCCAAGGATGCACTACCCGATGACAAGACTTTTATTCTGGCTTTGAAGCAGAATAATCTGTATAGAAAAAACGCTCTGTGTAAGTTCCTGCTGACTGCCATTGAAAACCAAGGTAAGGAACAGCTGATTACGGACAATCTTACCATCGAGCATATTATGCCACAGAACAAGAACCTATCTACTGCATGGCAGAAAATGCTTGGGGAAAATGTTTGGCAGAGTGTGCAGGAGAAGTATCTGCACACCCTTGGCAATTTGACCCTTACCGCCTACAACAGCGAATTGGGCGACAAACCTTTCGATGTGAAACAGAAAGAATTAGACGATGTTAAGACAAAAGTTGTTGTGCTGTACTCCGATGTGAAGGGACGCACAGTTTGGAACGCCGAAGCCATTGAGCTGAGAGCCGACCGTCTGGCTGACATTATCGTAAAGCTCTATCCAATTGAACAACCTGCGCAGACGCTTTCCTTTGCTGATCCTCGTTACAAAGAATACACTTGTGACGATCCGGACAATGCCACATACAAGGCTCCAAACTACTATGTACTGCAAGGAGAACGTGTCAACACGACCAATTTCGCAGAAATGCTCCGCTCTATTGTTAGCAGACTGTATGAACTGGACAGTAGCATTATTGAAGAAATGGCCCGAAACAATGAGCGGCTCCTTTCATGGTCACAGAATGTCGTGTTCTCCTATGATGTGAATGAGGTCTACGGAGATTACAAGTTGGGAGATACAGATATTTATGAAAGCACTGGCTTTTCAGCAGCACACATTATGTACATCATCCGAGCACTGCTTGATAAGTACGATATTGAGCGGAGCGATTTTGCTTACAGTGCTCGCTCTACAAAGCCCAGCGGAAAGGAGGAACAATAAGTGTCCATTGATGTTACAACAGAAAAACGTTTTGAAGAGGACATTGAAGCCTTCTTCATTTCTCTCGCAGGCGGCTACACCAAGGGAACCGATACATACGATCCGGCCCTTGGCCTATATGTGAACACACTGATCGAGTTCATCCAAAGAACCCAGCCGAAGGAATGGGCGAGATTTGAGAATCAGAACAAGGTTGATCCTGTCCGAAAGTTCTGCCTTGCTCTAAATACTGCCTGTGACACTGAGGGCCTTGTATCTGTTCTCCGTCACGGCTTCAAGCACCGGGGTATTACCTTCCGTGTCTGCTATTTCAAACCGGAATCCAGTTTGAACCAGACCGCAGCTGCCCTATATGCGAAGAATATAGTCAACTGCAACAGGCAGTGGTATTACTCCGCTGATACCAAGAAAAGCGTGGATATGGTGCTGGTGCTAAATGGCATCCCTGTGTTCGCCTTTGAGCTGAAGAACCAGTACACCGGTCAGAACGTGGACAATGCCAAGCGGCAGTGGATGTATGACCGTGATCCCAGAGAAATCTGCTTCCAGTTCAATAAGCGCATCTTGGGCTACTTCTGCGTTGACCACACCGAAGTCTGGATGGCAACCAAACTCACCGGTAAGGACACTTCCTTCCTACCTTTTAACCAAGGCTCTGCCGGTGCGGGCCGTGACGGTGGCAAGGGCAACCCTGCCAACCCAAACGGCTATCCCACGGAATATCTGTGGGAACAGATTTTCCAGAAAGAAAGTATGATGGACATTCTCCAAAAGTTTATTCATCTGCAAATTACTGAAGATAAGAAGCTCATGGCCGATGGCAGTGAGAAGATTACCAAGAAGAAAACGCTGATTTTCCCTCGCTGCCATCAGCTGGATGTTGTCCGCAAGCTGCTTGACGATGTAAAAGCTAATGGAGCCGGTAAGAGCTATCTCATTCAACACAGCGCAGGCTCCGGTAAATCCAACTCGATTGCATGGACGGCCTACCGGCTTGCTTCCCTCCATGACCAAGATAACAAGGCTGTATTCAGCAGCGTTGTTGTTGTTACAGACCGTACTGTTCTGGATGCCCAGCTACAGGACACCATTTCCGGTTTCGACCATACCCTTGGCGCAGTCGAAGCCATTGGCGAGGACAAGAACTCCAAAGACCTCCGGGATGCTCTGAACAACGGTGTGCGTATCATCGTCACTACCTTGCAGAAATTCCCAGTGATCTATCAAGAGGTGGATAAGGTTGCTGGCCGGAACTACGCTATCATCGTCGATGAAGCCCATTCCTCTCAGACCGGCAACTCCGCTCTGAAACTGAAAACAGCTCTGGCTGATACCGAAGAAGCTCTCCGGGAGTATGCAGAAATGGAGGGCAAGGCTGAATCTGAGCTTGATCCCGACGATAAGCTAATGAAGGAGATTATCGTCCACGGTAAGCATAAGAATTTGTCTTTCTTTGTGTTCACCGCAACTCCGAAGGACAAGACCTTGGAGCTGTTCGGCACTGAATATGAGGATGGTTCTTTCCATCCGTTCCACATTTACAGTATGCGGCAGGCTATCGAGGAAGGCTTCATCCTGGATGTCCTCCAGAACTACATGACCTACGACACCTGTTTCAAGATCGCAAAGACCACCGAGGACAACCCGGATGTGCCGTCCAGCCGTGCGGCAAAGATCATTCGCAAGTACCAGGAACTTCACCCGTACAACATCAGCCAAAAAGCACAGATCATCGTTGAAACCTTCTTGGGAACCACTTGCCACAAAATCAACGGGCGGGGCAAAATGATGGTCATTACCTCTTCTCGCTTGGCTGCGGTTCGCTATTACCACGAGGTTAAGCGATACATCCAGGAGAAGAAATATACGAATGTGGATGTGCTGGTGGCGTTTTCCGGAGTAGTCAACGACGGCGGCGAAGAATATACCGAGCCGAGGTTGAATGTCCGCAGGGATGGCTCCCACATTTCGGAAAGCCAGACCAAGGCAGAGTTCCACGACAACTTTAATGTGCTGATTGTTGCTGAGAAGTATCAGACCGGCTTTGACGAGCCACTGCTCCATACGATGATCGTGGACAAGAAGCTGAAAAGCGTCAAGGCTGTGCAGACACTTTCCCGTCTGAACCGGACTTGTGCCGGTAAGCATGACACCTTTGTTCTCGACTTCGTGAACAAAAAGGAAGATATTCTGGAAGCATTCCAGCCTTTCTACCAGGAAACCTATTTGCAGCAGGAAGTCAATGCCGACTTGATTTACCAGACACAGAAGGAACTCCGTGGTGCTGGTATCTACTCTGATGATGACATTGAAGCCTTTGCAAAGGTGTATTTCAGTAGCGACAAGCAGGACAAAAAGGCTATGGGGCGAATGACCAGTGCTTTGCTGCCGGTAGCTAACCGCTACAACAAGAAAACTGTTAATGAGCGATACCAGTTCAGACGCCAGCTCAGAAGCCTTATCAAGTGGTACGGTTATATCTCTCAGATTATCCGTATGTTTGACAAGGATTTGCACAAGGAATATGTATTCTGTTCCTACCTCATCAATCTGTTACCTCCGGAACCGGTGGATATGGTTGACTTGGAGGGTAAGTTAAAGCTGGAATACTATAAATTGCAGAAAACCTTTGAAGGTGCAATCGAGCTGGATGAACAGAAAGGTGTCTATGAACCCGCTAAGAAGAAAGGTGCCATGGGGCTTGATCCCAAGGAACCTCTGGATGAAATCATTGATAAGATCAACGAGAAGTTTAAGGGTGCCTTTACCGATGGCGACCGGGTTTTGTTGACAGCTCTCCGTGATAAGCTCATGGGCGACAAAAACCTGGCAAGCATGGCAAGAACTTCTGACCCGCAGATTTTTGTGGAAAGCATTTTCCCCAAGGCATTCGGAGATGCTGCCATGGAAAGCTACACGGAATCCCAGGACACCTATACCTCACTCTTTGAAGATCAGAACAAGTACAATGCTATTATGAGCGCATTGGCAGAAGTGATTTATCGAGAGATGCGCAAAAAGAAATAGCAAGAAAGAACTTCGTCTCAACTTGGGACGAAGTTCTTTTTACAAACGCACTCTAATGCAATTTGCGACGAAATAGAATTTTTGTCGGGTCTATAAAACGATTACAAAATCGTGTAGCCAATATCGCAGATATTGTTCAAAGGGTATCAGGGAGATTTTCCTGGCGAGTTATTTTGCCAATTGAGACGAAGGAGAAAATGCGAAAATGAGCAAAGTGTTATAACCTTGCCCTGTTTGCCAGTTTCCTTCCAACATATAACTTGTGTCCAAGTTGGGAACAAGTACGAATTAACTTCTGCTCTAATTGGGCAGAAGTCAGATTTGAAACTTTCACCCAATTCAGGTGAAGATGTATCAGTTTTTTATTCCCAACTTGGGAATAATTTTGCCCGTATATTATAGGCGTTACAAATTGGCAAGCAGTGTAAACCTGTACAGGTTTACTCATTTTCTTGATTTCCCCTCTGAGTCAATCTTCGTAAATTGCTTGTTGGGGAAGCATCCCCAATCCCCTTTGAACGCCACCTGCGGTGTCGGCTGCGCATTCATTCTGAATACTTTTACTTACTGACTTCTGCGCAATTTGCATAGAAGTTCAATTTTCCATAAACGAAAAAATGAAAACATGGGAGAAGTTGTCTCTGATTATTTATGTGATGTATGGCAATCCACTTTTCCAAACATATTGTCGGGAAGCCTTGTGGGCAACTCGCCCACAAGTAACAAAAGTGGCAATGCTCGGATACAACTTCGTCCCAAGTTGGGATGAAGTGCTACGGTGTAACTTGCACCAAAGTAAGGCGTAGAGATTTTGTATTGTAAATTTTTGATGAGGTGTCCGGAATTTCGTAAATTTCAAAATGACTTCTGGACAATTTGTCCAGAGGTATCATCATGCTTCAATTAGAAAATCAAAAATATCCTTACTACAACTTACGGTAAAATGAAAATCTGCTATTAGCTGCCTGTTCTCAACTTTGGGATATGCTCTTTGGCTGAACTTGACAAAATTGCTTATTTCGACATTTCATGCTATGATAGTTACAGATGAAAATTAAATACTGCTGCATACAAGATTTTATTGATGGGCAAGCCCCATATTTATACAAACATATTTTTAGTCAGTCCGAACTGTCGGAGCTGTTACATGGAAGCATCAAGTCAGATACAGAATCTTTTGTGTCTGTTATTGTTGCATCTGTGTAGCAGCTTTTTTCATTATCTGACTTTGAACCAAGTTGGTCCGAGGTCGGAACCACAGACAGAAACGGAGGAAACTATTTGATTGCAGTAATTCACAGAGGGCAAAAATTCAAAGAAACTATGGAAGCCTTTCAGCAGAAACGAGCAGAGTTTATCGCACAGGGAATCAGAAGTTTTGACGCAGAAACCTTGTATGTGTTTCTGGAATGGATTCGTGGCACTGGCCACAAACTTGATAGAATAACTGGGATGGCGGTATGATATGAGCGGAGGTGACTACCCATGAAGAAACAGAGAAAAGTTGAAAAAGATAACCGTGGCGTTGCGATATACGCCCGTAAATCTCGTATCACCAATAAGGGTGACAGTATCGGTGTTCAGTTCAAACAATGTGCAGATTACGCCAAAAAGGAATTGGGGTTGGATGAGGAGTATGAATTTTTACAATACGAGGACAAAGGACTCAGCGGATATTTTTCAGACAGACCGGATTTTCAGAGAATGCTGCATGATGTGCAGGACGGAAAAATCAAAGCAATCGTATGTTACAAGCTGGATCGTGTCGGCAGAAAAACAGCAGACCTAATCCGTTTGATGGATTTCTTGGAAATGTACCATGTTAATCTCTTGATTTGCTCCAATGGTATCAATACTGCCAGCGGACTATATAAAATCTTTATTCAGATATTTGCTGTCATTGCAGAATTTGAAAGAGATACTCTGACAGAAAGAATTGTAGACAATATGATGGAACTTGCAAAGGATGGACGATGGCTTGGTGGCAACACGCCAATGGGATTTACTGTCCGTCGTGTAACAACCGGAAGCGGAAAGGGAAAATCAGCATACAGCTACTTAGAAAGTCTGCCGGAAGAAAAACGCATGGTTCAGCATTTGTATGAAATCTTCAGAACTACTCGCAGCATCCAAAGTACTGCAAAACAGATGAATGCGGAAGGATTCCACACTCCTTCCGGTGCTGCATTTAACGCATCCACCACAAGACTGGTTTTGAGAAATCCCATTTATTGCACTGCTGATAAACGCAGCTATAATTATTTCATCGAACACGACGGCAATGTGTTTGGAGATATGACAGAGTTTGACGGAACTCACGGATTGTCGGCTTACAATAAAACCGACCAAGAAAAGTACGAGGGCAGCGACAGCACATTCATCTCTCCAAAATATGTTCAGACCATTGAAAGCAAGCCTGTTAGTGAGTGGATTATTGCGGTCGGAAGGCATGAAGGCTTTATTTCAAGTGAACAATGGATTGAAGTGCAGGAACTTCTGGATGCTATTGCAGAGAAATACAATCGCCCTCACAGAAAGACCAACGCATTGTTGGCAGGACTGGTGCATTGTCCTTACTGCGGCAGACGACTGAGTGTAATTTCCGAGTCCGACCGCTGGACGAACGGAAAACCTCGGTTCAAATATGTTTGTCCTGGTTATCGCAAAAAGGAATGTAATTTCAAAGCGGTAGATGGCGTTCTTCTGGACGAATTTGTGGTACAGCAGTTATCTGAACTATCGGATGAAAACAGCGAGCATTTCAGAAGGATTCTGGAAATCAAGATTGAGGAAGTCTTGGAGCAGTCACAGACGGTACAGGAACACAATCTCATTAAAAAGAAACGTGACAAGCTGAAAGCAGATATTGCTGCGCAGACAAGAAATTTACGTGAAGCAGATGGCAGCATCAAGCAATTTATTCAAGAGGATTTGCAAAATCTGGCTGAAGAATTGAGAGAAACGGAGCGGCAGATTTCAAAATTGGATGAGGGTAGAAAGAACAATATGATTGCCATCCGTGACTTGGAAATGACAAAAGAAAGGCTGCTCTCCTTTGCAGAATATGCAAAGGATGCGCAGCCGGAGGTTCTGGTCACTTTGATCCAAACTATTGTAGAAAGAATTTATATTGTGGATAAGGATGACGAGCGTTTCTGCCACATCTTCATCAAAGGCTGTACGGACGAGGATTACACCGGCTTCTTCCAGACAGCCGGTTACATAGAGCAAAATACTGTCCCTGTGTGTGATTCAGAACAGCATTGCATTTGCCCCTAAATATAGACGACTGGCGATATACGGGGAGATAAAGCAAGATATAGGGCGAATATTGAGGCAGCTGTGTCAGCAAAAGGGTGTGGAAATCATAGAGGCAGAGCTATGCAAAGACCATGTACATATGCTGCTAAGCATACCGCCCAAATATAGTGTATCACAAGTGATGGGGTATCTGAAAGGAAAAAGCAGCCTGATGATATTTGACCGGCACGCTAATCTGAAATATAAGTATGGCAACCGACATTTTTGGGCGAGGGGTTACTACGTAGACACTGTAGGGCGAAACAAAAAGCAAATACAAGAATACATAAGGAATCAATTACAAGAAGATCAAATAGCGGATCAGATAAGTATAAAAGAGTTTGTGGACCCGTTTACGGGGAGCGTGAACAAGAAAGCATAAAAACAGCCCCTTAAGGGGCTGTCCAGCCTGTCGAAAAAGGTCACCGAATGGTGGCCTTTTTCGACAGACTGAACGGATGTTCGAGAGAACATCCGTTGTTTTTACGCATCTAAAGTGATCAGATATGCGGTGTTTTCGGTGCTGTAATAAAGCAGAAAAACCCTGTTCAGCCCTTGGTTTTCGCTTTTATAGGCAAACGGTGTGCCGTCCGGAGCGGCAGGCAGCTCGACACCGTTTTGTCTGGCAAGGTCTATGCCGTCATCGGCGTTTATGTCCGGCGTTGTGTCGAGACCGGCAAAATGCGCGGAAGCATCCTGTGTGAAGCCTATCTTATACGCCGCAAAGCCTTCACCGAAAATGTTGCCGTCATCGTAGGTGTATGCAAGCCTTTCAACGGTTATGCTTTCGTTTTTGAGGTCTATGCCGAATTCACTTTTTGCTGTGCTCAGAGCGCGCTGCAAGGGCGTTTGAGAACAGGCGCACAGCACAATGGCCGCAAGGGTCAGCAGAACAATAATATATTTGAGCTTTTTCATGCGAGCCCTCCTTTGAAGTGTTGATTTCGGGGGATAAACCGCCGTGCAGCCATATTAGCACGGACGAAACAAAATTTAATGCAAATTTTGTTAACAAAGAAATTCCGAAATGCACAGCAAAACGGCAAAGCCGCCGCGGAGACAACGCGGCGGCTTTGATATATAAATTTATCCCGTAAATGCGAAATGACCCTTGACTGCACGGTTTCTTTACACCGTTTTCACAGCAGCCAAGGGTCATTTCTGTGAATTCTTAGTATCTAACATCATTGGTTACCTCTCTTTCTGCGGAATTGATGCCGCCTGCCAACGGAACGCAAATCAAAACACTCTGAATAACTACGATCGATTCCCCAAGCGGGATGTGGCCTGTGTTCTCGTTCTCTTGATATTTTGACTTCGGCATCGTCTCCCTCGCTGCCGACTCTCTGTCGGGTTTCGAGGGACCGTTACTTGTACATCGGTATCACCCTTTCTGTGATTTAAAGATACCAAATTTCAGCGGCTTATTCAAGAGCAATAGTGAACGAAATAAAAAGCAAATTGTTGTGCAGCTAAACAAAAATTATGAATAAATTTGTGCATCTATTGACATATGTCACAAAAAATCATATAATCTTAGTGTTGTGTGCTCCGCAAGCTTTAAGCTGCGGAGCTTTTCTTGCGCCGCAAAACAAATGGTGATATAATAAGATGTTAAAAATATTTAGGAGCAGAACACATGATAAACGACATTATTCTTCTCAAGCAGGGCGAGATAGTCCTCAAGGGCTTAAACCGCCGCTCGTTCGAGCAGAAGCTCATGAGCAATATAAAGCGCCGCCTGGACGCTATCGGCAAATTCAAGGCCTATTGCATGCAGTCAACGGTATATATCGAGCCTGTGGATGAAACAAGCGACATGGATGCGGCTTTCGAGGCGATGACCAAGGTGTTCGGCCTTGCGTCGGTCAACCGCGCCGCCGGCTGCGAGAAAGATCCGAAGAAGATAGCCGAGCTTGCAATTGAATATCTCAAGGACGATATGCTCGCGGCGAAGAGCTTCAAGGCCGAGGCAAAGCGCAGCGACAAGAGTTTCCCCATGACGAGCATCGAGCTTGCGCAGTTTGTCGGCGGCGAGCTTGCCGAGGCATATCCCAACTGCGAGGTCGATGTGCACGACCCTGAGCTTACCGTCCATATCGAGGTGCGCGACCTTGCGGCCTATGTCCACGCAGCGCCCACGCCCGGAGCGGGCGGCATGCCTGTCGGCGCAAACGGCGTCGCTGTAACTCTGCTGTCCGGCGGTATCGACAGCCCGGTCTCCACTTATATGATCGCAAAGCGAGGCGTGCGCCTTATCCCGGTGCACTTTTTCTCGTTCCCGTACACCTCCGAGCAGGCAAAGCAGAAGGTCATTGAGCTTGCGCGCCTGCTGACGGTGTACTGCGGCAGAATGACCATCGAGGTCGTTCCGTTTACGCATATTCAGGAGGAGATACGCGCAAAGTGCGATGAGGATTACTTCACGCTTATCATGCGCCGATTCATGATGCGCATTGCACAGAAGATCGCCGATGCAAACGGCGCTAAGGCTATCGTTACAGGTGAAAACCTTGGCCAGGTAGCAAGCCAGACCATGGAAGCCATGGCGTCCACGCAGGCCGTCACCGATCTGCCGGTGCTCCAGCCGCTTATCGGCATGGACAAGGAGGAGATCGTGCGTCTTGCGCGCAAGATCGGAACGTTTGAAACGTCCATCCTTCCGTATGAGGACTGCTGCACGGTCTTTACGCCCAAGCATCCCAAAACAAAGCCCAAGCTGCGCGACGTTGAGAGGATCGAATCGGCTCTGGATATCGACGCGCTTGTTGAAGAAGCATATGCCGGCATTGAAAGAATAAAGGTAGGCGACTGAAATTGAAAAAGGCATATAATGTCGAGATACTCTCCGTCGGAACTGAGATACTGCTCGGCCACACGACGAACACCGACGCACGGGATATATCCCTCATGCTCTCGGAGCTGGGCATAAACGTAAAATACCACACCGTAGTCGGCGACAACCCCCGGCGCCTTGCCGACTGCATAGAGATCGCGCGCAAAAGAGCGGATATCATCATATCCACCGGCGGCCTCGGCCCGACCTGCGACGATCTTACAAAGCAGATACTTGCAAAGTCCTTCGGCCTCGAGCTTGAGATGCACGAGGATGAAAAGGCCTGCCTTTACGATTATCTGACAAACCGCGGCTACAGCAAGGAAATGACCGAAAACAACCTCAAGCAGGCTATGCTGCCCGTCGGCTGCACCGTGTTCCACAACGACTGGGGCACGGCCCCCGGCTGCGCGTTCACCGGCGACGACGGAACGATAGTTATCATGCTGCCCGGCCCTCCGAAGGAATGCAACGCGATGTTCCGCGCCTGCGTAATGCCGTATCTGCGCTCGCTGTCGGACGAGCAGATAGTCTCGCACGCTATCCACGTTTTCGGTATGTCCGAAAGCGCGATGGATCAGATATTCCGTGACGAGATGAATGCCATGACCAACCCCACCATGGCGCCCTACGCCAAGGAGGGCGACTGCCTGCTGCAAGTCACCGCCAAGGCCGAGAGCGTCGAGAAAGCCGAGGAGATGATGAAGCCGGTCATCGAGCATGTAAAGGATGTGCTCGGCGATATCATTTTCGGCATCGACGTTGACACGGTCGAGGACAGCGTTATGCGGCTTTTGCGGGAAAAGAAAATGACCTTTGCCGCTGCCGAAAGCTGCACCGGCGGCGAGCTTGCAAAGCGCTTTACCGATATTCCCGGCGCGAGCGAGTTCTTCCTCGGCGGCGTGACGACCTATACGAATGAGGCCAAGGCAAAGCTTTTGGGCATAGATCCCAAGCTCATCGAGGAAAAGACCGCCGTGAGCTATGAGGTCGCAAAGCAAATGGCCGAGCGTGTGCGCGCGCTTCTCGGAGCCGATATGGGCATCGGCGTTACGGGGCTTGCAGGCCCCGACGGCGACGGAGTCCACGAGGTCGGAACGGTGTTCGTTTCGCTTGCGACCAAGGACGGGACCTATGTGCGCGAGCTGCACGTCGGCGATCGCAGAACGCGCAGCTATGTCCGCCGCGTTTCGGGAAATTACATTTTCGATATGATGCGCCGCTACCTCCAGGGACTTGAGGTAATAAAAGAAAATTAAAGTTATGCCGCCATCCGTTTGGATGGCGGCAACAGTCTGTCGAAAAAGTCCAGCCCAGCTGGGCTTTTTCGACACGCTGATCCGAGGACAAGAGTCCTCGGATATTTTATTTTATGCAATTTTTATCCGGCTCAAAGACGACTATCTGTCGCTTTGCGCTCGGTTTGACCTCGTATTCGCAGCCGGGCAGATAAACTATATCGTCATCGTCCCAGAGGGCGAGAAAATCATCGACGTAGGCGACGTTTTCAAGTCCTATGCCGGCACCGCGATAGTGCATGGGGATGATCGTTTTCGCGTCTAGCGCGAGGGAAATCTCCTTTGCCTGCTGCGGACAGATCGTGTAGTAGCCGCCGACGGGGATCATGAGAACGTCGAGCGGCTTGAGCTTTGCCGCCGTTTCGGGGTCGAGCGTATGCCCCAGATCGCCCAGATGCGCGATACGCATGCCCTCGGCCTCAACGACGCTGCACAGGTTATCTCCGCGCAGAGCGCCGAGCTTGCCGTCGTGATATGTCGGTACCTGCGTGAGCGAAAATCCAGGCTCAATGCCGCTTAGCTCCACGCCGTCCGTGTAGTTGTGGTCGGAATGCCCGTGGCTGCAAATTACGCAGTCTGCGCGGAGCGGGGAAAGCTCAAGGCCGCGCACGCTGCCGGGGGAGTAGGGGTCGAACACCACGCTGCCGTCGGCGCTTATAAGCTCAAAGCAGGCGTGGCAATGCCAAATAAGTTTCATTTTTTCAGCCCTCAAAGCAGGATTCAAACGCCTGCTTGACCGCCGCACGGTCGCTGTCGCCGAGGATGGCGTACATGACATAGTTGCCCTGCCGCCAGACCACGGCATTGTCGAGCTTTGGCTTTTCGTCCGGCAGGTACTCGTCCATCCATACGCTCTCGCGGTACTCAAGATATTTGTCGAGCGCGGCCTTTATCGTTGCGGCCTGATCCGCATCCTTGGCGAGGAAAATGCCGTATTCGTTGATATTTGTGCCGACTGCGGAGATAAGGGTGTTGCGGCTTGCGTATCCGTCAAGCGCGATGCCCATAACGTTTTCAACGTATGCGTCCGGGACCTGCGAAAGCTCGCTTATGTCGATCGCCGCGCCGACCTTATCGGCAACGGTCTGCATGTCGGGATCCTTTGCGTTTTTCGGGGAGCTGCATCCGCCGAGCATGCAGATAAGCAGCAAAAGCGCTATTGCGGAAGAAAGCTTTTTCATGTTTTCACCTCTCAAAGCCATGCGTGAGTCTTGAGATAATCTATCACGCGGTTGAATCCGACTGCACTCAGGTGAATGCCGTCACCGTTGCCGTAATCGGAAACGAGCTTGCCGTCGGCGCCCTTGAGCACGGATGCGGAATCGGTGTAGTGCGTGCCGGTTTCTTCGGCTATCTGGAGTATCCAGCCGTTTGCACGGTCAATGACGGTGTTGTTTATGCCGTTATCCTTTGCCTCGTACATTGCCTCGACGGGGTAGATGGAGTTGCAGATGATCTTCGTGTCGGGGCTTACGGACTTGATGCGCTCAATAAGTGCGGTGTATTCGGTTTTGAACGAATCCTCGTCCATCATCGAAACGCCGTTTACGCCGATGGTGAGAACGACATACTCGGGCTTTGCGCGGCCTATCGCATCGGTGATGGGTATCTCCTCACCGGTGGGCGGATAGACGATGGTAGCTATGCTCTGGTTAAACAGCGCAAGCGTGCCGCTTGACGGCGTCCACACCTGAGAGCCGTCGAGAACGTTGTAAGCCTTCAGACCGTAGGTCGTGCTGTCGCCGATAAAGACCATTTTGGAAATGTACTCGTCGCCTGCGTCGGCAGTTTCACCGAGCTGGGTCGAGGTCTGCTCGGGAGCTTTCGTCTGCTCCGCGTTGGGATCATCGGTGCTCACCGCCGGAGGACTGAGCGTTTCCTCGGGCTTTTTCTCATCGTCCTTGCCGCAAGCGCACAAAACGCACAGCAGCATGATAAGCGCCGCCGCGAGGGCAATATATTTTTTCTTCAAATTTATCACCTCAATTAATTTATAAACGTGCCGATTATATCATATGAGCCCCGTCACTTCAAGGCAAACAGGTAAACAAAAATCGACCGTCTGCAAATATACAGACGGTCTAAAAGCATTATTGTTCCCCTGTTTGTTCGGCGGCGCGCTTTGCGGCCTCCTCCTCTTCGAGGACGCGGTAGGCGACCTTACCGACAAGGGTCTTGGGCAGCTCGCGGCGGAATTCGATATCGTAAGGCATTGCGTATTTTGCAATGTGCTTGCGGCAGTAGGCGAGGATAGCCTCTTTCGTCTCGGGGCTTTCGGGGACGCCGGGCTTGAGCATGACAAAGGCCTTGACCTTTTGCATCTTATACGGGTCGGGAACGCCGATGATGCAGCTCATGTGGACGAACTCGTTTGCGTCGAGAATATTCTCAAGCTGACCGGGATAGACGTTGTAGCCGGAGGTTATTATCATGCGCTTTGCGCGGCCCTTGAAGTAGATAAAGCCCTCGTCGTCCATCATGCCGAGATCGCCGGTGTACATCCATGTAAGGCCGTCGTCGTGCTTGCGCAGAGTCTGGGCGGTCTCCTCGGGGTGGTTTACATACTCCATCATGACGGTGGGGCCGGCGATGAGGATCTCTCCCTCCTCGCCGTAGGGCAGCTCCTTGTCGGTGCCCGGCTCGACTATCTTGTAATATGTATCGGGGAAGGGCAGACCGATGCTGCCCTCCTTGGCCATGTGCGGGGGAGTCAGGCAGCTTGCCGTGACGCATTCGGTAAGGCCGAAGCCCTCGCGGATCTGAATTTTCGCGTTGTGATCGTACAGGAATTTGTCGAACTTCTTTTTAAGCTCGATCGACAGACTGTCGCCGCCGGAGAAAACGCCCTTGAGCGAGCTGAGGTCGGCGTTGTCCATGCTCGGCAGGCGCAGCAGCGCTTCGTAAAGCGTGGGAACGCCGGCAATGAAGTTGCAGTGGTATTTGGTTATCTGCTTTGCATAGGTTTGTGCGGTGAAGCGAGGAATGAGGATGCAGCGGCCGCCCTGCGAGAGCATCGTGTGGATGCATACGCCCAGACCGAAGCCATGGAACAGCGGCATTGCCGCGAGCATCTTGTCGCCCACGCGGAACATGGGGTTTGCCGCGATGACCTGCTGGCCGAGAGCGTTGAAGTTGCGGTTTGAAAGCAGGATGCCCTTTGTCGTGCCGGTCGTGCCGCCGGAATAGAGGATAACGGCAGGATCCTTGCCGGTGCGCTTGACTTTGTAGTTATAGAAGCAGTGCTTGCCCATGTGCAGGAACTCTTTCCAGCGGATAACGGGCGCGTCCTCGGGGATCTTCTTGATCTTTCTGCCCTCGGTGAGCATGTAGCCTGCCTTGACCGGTTTTGAAAGCTCGTCCTTTATGCTGGCGATGACTATGTTGACGACCTTGGTGTTCTGACGGATGTTCTCAAATTTGTTGTAGAACTGGTCGAGCGTAATGGCCGTGACCGACTCCGACTCGTTGAGATAAAACTCGATTTCCTTTTCTGCCGAGAGGGGGTGGATCATGTTGCAGATGCCGCCGATGAGGTTGACCGCATAGAACATCTGGATGGCCTGGGGGCAGTTGGGCATTGCGATGGTGACCTTATCGCCCTCGCGCACGCCGATGGTGCGCAGCGCTTTGGCGCAGTCTTCGACCTCGCGGACAAGAGCCTTATATGTCGTCGATCTGCCCATGAAGTCAAATGCAATGTTGTTGGGGTATTTTTCGGCTATCTTTTCAACGGCCTCGAACATCGAGCCGTCGAAATAATCAAGAGTGAAGGGCACTTCGCCCAGATGGTTTTTCCACGGCGCTTTTGCGCTGATGTTTTCCATGCGAATCATTCCTTTAAAAAATTAAAAATTTATAAGTTTATATGGCCATAATAGCCTATAACAAATATTTTGTCAAATCATGAACGAAACGTATAGGCCGGAGATTGCTCTCCGGCCTGTAAGGCATGTTTTGTTTTATCTAAGCTTTACGCAGTAGTAGGACAAAAGATAGGTCTTTTCCGATTTGTATGCGTTCCAGACGCGGTCGGCAAGGTCTTCGGGCTGACCGGCCTTGCGCTGGAAGGCGCGGATCTCCTCGATGACCTTCTGCATGTCATTTTCGCAGTCCTCCTCAAGGTCATAGAACCTGTCGCAATTGGTGTAGGCATACACCATAAGGCTGCGGTATTTGCCCTCGGGCTGAGCCTCAAACTCCGTGCGCATCTGCGCAACGAGCGCGTCAAGGCGAGCCATGTGCGAATACTTTATGGCCTCTATCTCGGCGGCGGCGAGCGCTTTTTTATACTGATCGCGGCTGAGGTCACCGGCCTGGAGCAGTACCTCCTTTGCAACGTCGGAGTAGGTCGCTTCTTCGTTTATTATGTCCTGCGCGCCCTTTTTGAATATGGCGGCGTCCCAGCGCGTCGTGTCAACCTTAAGCAAACGGTCGATCTGGCGGTGGTAGTTTGCCGCCTCGTTTTCTATCTGCTCGACGGTGAGGCTCTGCGCGAGAACGTAGGATTTGAGCAGGTCATACTGCGACCACACGAAGCAGCCGACGATGATAACAAGCAGCAGCATGAGATACACCGCGGCCTCGGCAAGGTGCTTGCCGGTGTTCTTTTTGAGCCTGTTGCGCGGGTTTTCCTGTGTTGCGGCCAGTGATTCGGTCTGCGGCAGCTTGCCGGTGTTCAGATATTCCGCGTATGCGTCGCAAACCGTGTTCGGATCGCCGAACATGACCATGCGCCCCTTGTCCAGCCACAGCACCTTGTTGCACTGCGCGCGCACCGATTGCAGCGAGTGCGAGACCATGAGCGCGGTCGTGTCGCCGTTATCGATGATGCTCTGCATCTTCTGCTGGCTCTTTTTGCGGAAGTCGCCGTCGCCGACGGCGAATATCTCGTCAAGGATGATGATGTCGGGTTCTATCATGCTCGCTATTGCGAATGCAATGCGGCTTTTCATGCCGCTTGAGAGCGTGCGGAACGGGCTGTTCTGAAATTCGCGCATTTCGGCAAAGTCGATTATCTCGTCATACTTCGAGTCGATAAACTCCTTGGAGTAGCCCATGAACGCGCCGCGCAGATACACGTTTTCCTTGACCGTCATCTCGCGGTCAAAGCCCGTGCCAAGCTCGAGCAGAGCACAGATCTTGCCGGTTTTCTCGATCGTTCCCGAGGCCGGGGTCAGCGTTCCGCTTATGGCCTTCATCATCGTTGATTTGCCGGCGCCGTTTTTGCCGATAACGCCGAGCATATCGCCCCTTTCGAGGCTGAAGGATACGTTTTTGAGTGCCCAGAACTCGTTGTTTCTGGGGCTTCTTCCGAGTATGCGCTTGACTATGTCCGAGGTCGAGCGCGAGTCCTGCTTGCGGTAGCGCACCGAAACATCGTCAAGAACAAGGATCTTATTTCCGTCCATCAGAGCACCTCCTTACACATACAGCGCGATCTTGTCGCGCGTGATATGGTAGGTAAACCAGCCGAGAAAAGCGCAGATCGCGGCCATCACGAGCATGATGAGGTGCGTCGAGAGGCTCGGCACGGTCGAATGGATTATGAGCTGGCGGAAGTAATCCACGCACATATACAGCGGATTGCAGTTTAAAAGCCTGCGCATGATCCCCGGCAGTATCGACGGATCGTAGAATATTGCCGAGGCGTACATGATGATGCGCGTCACAACGGGCCAGAGATAGTTTATGTCGCGGAAGAAGATATACAGCGTGCTCAGGAACATGCCTATGCCGAAGTTAATGAAATAAAGGCACACCATCGGGAACAGCAGGTACAGGAAGCGCCAGTGAAAGCTTATCCCGTCAATGGCGACGAAGATGAAGAACACAAGCAGCGAAACGGCGAAATCTATCGCCTGCGCTACGCTCTGCGAAATGAGGAAATAGTGCTTGGGCACGGGTACCTTGCTGTATATCTGAGCGTTATCGTAAAGAACGCGCATGGCGCTTCGTGTGGCTGCGGAGAAATAGTTGAACAGCAGCAGTCCGCAGAACAGATATATCGTATAATGCGGCATGTTGCGGCCGAAAAACGTGCCGAAGACCACGTCCATGGTCAGCAGCAGAAACAGCGGCGAAAGCGCGCTCCAGAGTATGCCGAAGGTCGTGCGCTTGTATTTTTTAATAAAGTCTCGCCTTATAAGCTCAGAAAGCAAAAAACGGTGGTTAGCTTTGTCCGAAGTCATAAAACGTCCGTTCTCCTTGTTAAAACAAAAAACTGTGTTAACACACACTATCGCGCCATTATAACACAGTTTTGTTTATAATTCTACATTAATTTTTTTCGGACATAAAGTCCAGGTAATCCTCGGGCGAGTTGAAATCGCGCGTGAATGAGTCGAGCAGGACATAGCTTTCGCCCGTGCGCCGCCCGGTGAGCGGATATCCGGCGTACAGAAGATACACCTGCCAGCCCTTGCACTCTTTTATCTCGCCGTCAAGAAAGCGGCGGCGCACCTCGAGGTAAAGCGAGCGGAAAAGCTCCCCGTCGCCGACGAGGACGGCGCATATGCTCTTTTCGCTGCCGAAAAACAGCAGCGGCTTTTCGCCGCGGTGCGATATAACGGACTTTACGGCGCTTTCGGAATACAGAACGTCGCCGTAGAGAAAGCACATGTCGTCGCCGATAAGCTCGGCGGTGAAGCGGTCGATCTCAAGGACGTTGTTTTTCGGCTCGTACCTCACGGCGCCGGGGATGCTGACGCTTTCGTCGTGCGAGGTGATGATGATCTCGGCGGCATCGTCAAACTTGTGCACAAGGCGCACCGTGCGCTCGAGCAGAGTTTCGCCCGAAACGCTTATGTCGTGCTTTTTGTGCCCCATGAAGTTGTTCCAGCGGCTGCCCTTGCCGTCAGCCATGATGACATATCTCATTTGATTATCCCGTGCTCGCGATAGAAATCGCCCAGCCTGCCGTAGCGCTGCGGCCCCCAGAGTTGAATGATGTTCACGCCCGAGGAGGTGTTGGCCTCGATGACGGTGAAGCCGTCGTCGGTCGGGAGAATGTCCCACGCGATTATATCGAGATAAGGGAAAGCACGGCTCGCCTCAAGAACGCCGGCCTTTATGCCGTCCCAGCTCGGGATAACGGCGCCCTCGATCTGCGCATTGGTGTCGGGATGCGTGCGGTAAACGGTGAGATTGTGCAGCGTGCGCGCATAGCTCATCGTGCCGGTCTCGATATCGACGTTTGCTACAAGGCCGCCGCGGCTGCCGTTATCGACGGCGCCCGTCCATGCAGCTCCGATGCGCTGCACGGCAAAGCACAGCTCAAATTCCTTGGTTTCGGCATTGCGCAGAACTATCATACGCAGAGTGTTTGCGCTGTTCGCGTAAATTTTGTTGAGGTATTCCGCCTGGTGCGCATAGGCGCAGATGAGCCACTCGGTATCGCGGCGCAGACGGTCGGCAAGCTCCTTTTCCGTGTGCGGCTCGTCGTTGCAGATGATGCCGTGACCGTTGTATTTGACAACGTACACGCCCTTGCCCTTGCCGGCACGCACCGGCTTTACGACATACGCTCCGACCTCGTGCAGAAGCTTGACAAGATCGTCATAATCGTTTATGACTCGGCCGTTTAAGCCTGCAAGACGGTCATCCTTTTTGACGCAGTAGATCTCCGGAGTTTTGCAGTAGCGCTCGATGATCTGAGTGAAAACGACCTTGTTGTTGAGCATTTCGCTGTAAGGATCGTTTATGCATCTTGAGCGGTACCAGTCAAATTCGGAAAGATACTGCTTTTTGTCGTTGTGCTTAAAGTCGTACAGTGCCGCCTGGTCGACCATGTAGCCGCCGAAAATGCAGTAGTACAGCCTTGTGTGCAGCGGAAGCTTAAAGTGATTGGGCGCAAACAGTATCCTCACTATCCACAGCACCATCAATTTGATTTTGGCGAGCAATATGCTCAGAAATCGCATCATATTTATCTCTCTCCATGCAGTCGATTATAAGATCGGCGATCTTGTCGGTCGCGCGTCCGTTCAGATCGGGCAGATACTTGCGGCAGAAGCGCCTGTAGTTATCCATGTCGTACTCTCCGCTTTCGACGGCGGCGACAAGCTCGGCAGGATCGCGGAATATGCAGTCTGGGAACTCGTCAAAGAGCTTGACGTTCAGACCGTTATGGTCTAGATAGTCCTCGTAGTCGAAAAGATAGAAATACACGGGCTTGCCCAGAAGCGCGGCTTCTATCGTTATCGCCGAGTAGTCGGTTATTACGCAGTCGCACACCGACAGCACCGTCGAGGTCGGCACTCTGTGGCAGGTTATCGCCGGGGACAGCGAGTCGTAGTTCAAAAGCTGGTTCGGGTGACGCTTTATGACGAGCATCTGGCTGCCGTCAAAGTTGAACGCATCGACAAGCGCCTTGGGGTCGAGCGTCTGACCCTTGCGGAAGGTGGGGGCATAAAGCACGATCTTTTTGCCTCTCAGGCCGGGGTAGGTCTCGTAAAACTGCCGCCGGGCTTCGTCCTGACCCTCGCGCAGCTTATCCACTGTCTCTTATACACATCTCCGAGCCCACGAGACAGGCAGAAATCTCG
>ENA-OZKI01000064-OZKI01000064.1-human-gut-metagenome-genome-assembly--contig:-NODE-64-length-29747-cov-8.652634_pt1 | contig 29747 bp, 28 predicted proteins | sample MGYA00244178_ERZ653754 | MGnify/ENA primary metagenome ERZ653754 (study PRJEB26926, sample SAMN06165253) | human gut metagenome | biome: ENVO:00009003; feature: ENVO:2100002; material: ENVO:00002003... | reverse complement strand
ACTATCAGAAGAGGAGAAGCATATGAGCAGCATAATCAGCGTAAACGATCTGCGCCTGTGGTACGGCCAGACCCGGGCGCTTAAAAACATAAGCATGGAGATACCCGAAAAGAGCATAACCGCGCTCATCGGCCCCTCCGGCTGCGGCAAATCGACGTTTTTAAAAACGCTCGACCGCATGAACGACCTCGTGCCGGGCGTGAAGATCACCGGCGAGGTAAAGTATAAGGATAAGAATATCTACGCTCCGGGAACGGACGTAAACGAGCTCAGGCGCTGCATCGGCATGGTGTTCCAGAAGCCCAATCCCTTTCCCATGAGCATTTACGACAACGTCGCCTACGGGCCGCGCACGCACGGTGTGCGCAAAAAGTCCGAGCTTGACGAGATCGTTGAGCGCTCGCTTCAGGGTGCGGCGATCTGGGATGAGGTAAAGGACAGACTCAAAAAATCCGCCCTCGGTCTGTCGGGCGGTCAGCAGCAGAGACTGTGCATCGCGCGCGCACTTGCCGTCGAGCCGGACGTGCTGCTCATGGACGAGCCGACCAGCGCCCTCGACCCCATCTCGACCTCGAAGATCGAGGAGCTTGCAACGGAGCTTAAGAAAAACTACACCATCGTTATCGTAACTCACAACATGCAGCAGGCGCTGCGCATCTCCGACAGCACCGCGTTTTTCCTGCTCGGCGAGCTTATTGAATACGACAACACCGAAAAGCTGTTCTCCGTGCCTTCGGATAAGCGCACCGAGGACTATATAACAGGGAGGTTCGGCTGATGAGAAGCAAATTCGATGCCCAGCTCAAGGAGCTTGGCGAAAAGCTCACGCTTATGGGCGCAATGTGCGAGGAGGCGATAGCAAACTCGGCAAAGGCGCTGCTCTCGGGCGACTCGGAGCTTGCAAAAAAGCTCGCGCCGCTTGACCTTGAGATCGACCGGTACGAGCGCGATATAGAAGCGCTGTGCCTGCGGCTTCTGCTCCAGCAGCAGCCGGTGGCGCGCGACCTGCGGCAGATATCGGCCGCGCTTAAAATGATAACCGACCTTGAGCGCATCGGCGACCAGGCAGGCGATATTGCCGAGATAATTCCGCACCTCGGCGGCAAGACCGGCAGCGAGTGCGCCGCCATGCGCCCCATGGCCGAGGCCGCCATCGGCATGGTCACCGACAGCATCGAGGCGTATAATAAGCGCGACCTCGCCCTTGCAAAAAGCGTTATCGAGCACGATGACGTGGTTGACGATTGCTTTTTGAGCATGAAAACCGCGCTTATCGAAATGATCCGCTCCGGCAGCGGCGACGCGGAGTACGCGCTGGATCTTCTGATGATAGCAAAATACTTCGAGCGCATCGGCGACCACGCGACAAACGTCGCCGAATGGGTCGAGTTCTCCGTCACCGGCATCCATAAATTGAGCGAAATATGAAAAAATCTCTCCCGGTCGGGAGAGATTTTTTTCGTGCTTAAATACGGCTTATCACTTTGCCAGGTCGCGGTAAAGGAAGGTGACGACGTGTGCGCGTGTGCATGCGCCGTTGGGAACGAAGGTGCCGTTTCCGGTGCCGACGGTTACGCCGTTTTCGGCTGCCCAGAGTATTGCCGGAGCATACACCGAGCTTTCGGAAACGTCGGAAAACGGATTTGCGATGCTCGACGAGGGGCAGCCCTCATAGCGCCACAGGAAGGTGACAAACTGAGCGCGCGTTACCGTTGCGTTCGGCGCGAACGTTGTTTCCGTCGTGCCCTTGACGATGCCGTTTTCATAGGCCCATGCGGCGGCCTTTTCGTAGAAGCTGCCGGACTTTACGTCGGTAAACGGAGTGCTCATCGACTTAGGCTCCGGGCTGCCGGCCGCGCGCCAGAGGAAGGTCACGACCTGCGCGCGGGTGCAGCTTGCGTCGGGCGCAAAGTGCGTAGAGTCAACGCCGTTTACGATGCCGTTGTTATAGCCCCAGACTACGGCGTCGTAATAAAAGCTGCCCTTTACGATATCGACAAAGGGAACTCTTTCAGGAGCATCGGGAGTGTCGGGCGTGCCGCCGTCGGCAGGGATGCTTGCGAGCATTGCAGCCATCTCGAAGAATTTGCCCTGAAGATACTTCGTGTTTGTGATCTGGCCGACCATGTTGATGTGATCGGTCCTTTCGATCTTCTCGATGTAGTTCCAAACGCCCTTTTCGGTGCCGTCCTTGAAGGTCATAACGCCGTTTTCGGTGCCGTAGTTGAGGTCGCAGCGATCAGACGAGCCTTCATGCGGATACTGCGCCGAGCGCACGCTGACGATGCCGTCGTTTTCCCACCAGCTCTCGTCGATGGTGACGTGTCCGGCGGCGTAGTTTTTGTAGCTGCCCATGTAGGTCGCGCTCTTTTTCATGAGCGGATTTATGTTGCTGTAGGGCAGGTAGTGGTGCGGATAAACCGCGCTGCGGTAGGTGTCCGAGCAGGCGACGGAGAAGTAGTAGATATCATCCTGCGCCTTGGCGTAGGAGTTGAGCACCGCCGCGCCGTCCGGAGACAGGTCGTAAACGCTCAGATCCTTTACGTCGTCCTTCCACAGGTTGCTGTTTTCAACGCGGTGAATGTAGCTTTCGTAGCTCTCGCCCGGCTCACGGGTAAGACCCCACTGGTCGAGCTTGAAATCAAGGCCGAGGTTTTCCTCGTTTATGTTCATGCCCGTTGCTGCTGAAAGAGCGGCCACGAAGCGGTGAACGAGCGGCTCCTCCTCGTTGTAGACCTTACCGTCATACTGGCTGCCGTCGTGCGGCGTGCAGAGGGTGGTGATGCTCTCTATCCAGTGGCGGCAGGTGCCGGTGAAGAGCTTGCTGATGCTGCCGTCGGTCGTTGCGCGCATCTCGTCGGCATCGCCGTTTTCAAGAAGCTGCGCGAGCATGCGTATCGTCTCGCCGCCCATGCTGTGGCCGACAAGGTGGATCTTCAGCGTGCTGTCGGCGTCGTTAAGCTCGGGCAGGACGCCCTTGAAGGTGCGGCCGTAGCGGCTGTGTCCGTTCTGCGCCGAGTGGTACTGGCCGTAATCGACCGTGCCGCCGACGAGGTAAGCGTACAGCTCGCAGGCTCTGTCCCAGTTGCTCGCAACGGGGCCTATCGACGGGGTGTAGACCTCATAGCCTGCGTCGGTGAGCATCTGCTGAAGGCTGGAAAAGCCGCCCCAGTAGTTAAGGTTCGCGATCTCCGTTCCGCCCCAGCCGAACAGACCGTGGACGAGAACGATCGGGTAATCGTTGCCGTCATCGGCCGCCGTTGTGTCCGCGTCCGCAAAGGCGAACGAGCCGAGGGACAGAAGCATTGCAATGACCAGAACCATTGCAAGCGTTTTTGCAAATTTCTTGTTCATATTGTCATTCCTCCATGCGTGCAGGATATCCTGCACTGTTCGTTGTTTGATTATGATGTTAGTCTGACGATCCGGGCAATTAAATAGGCAAATCGAGCCACATGCCTGAAATCAGGACAGCGACCCGAAATTGTATAACAGTGATTTTAGTTACTAAAGCCAAAGAAAAACGCGAAAATTTCAGCTTGCCGTACAGATATCGTACAAAAAGCTTAAAACCGTCAGCTATATTCCGCTCCGCGCAGGAAAAGCATCATAAATGACATGGAGAGTATAAAAAATCCGCTCCTCGGAGCGGATTTTGTGATGTTTTTATTATTTCGAGCAGTGCAGCGCGCGCATTGCGTTGAGCACGGCGATGACCATTACGCCGACGTCGGCGAAGATAGCCGCGCCCATGTCGGCTATGCCGAGCGCGCCCAGCAGCAGGCAGGCAAACTTCACGCCGAGGGCGAAAACGATGTTTTCGTACACGATGCGGATGCACTTGCGCGAAATTTTTATCGCTCTGGATATCTTCAGCGGATCGTCGTCCATGAGCACAACGTCTGCTGCCTCGATGGCGGCGTCCGAGCCCATTGCACCCATCGCGATGCCGATGTCGGCGCGCGAGAGCACGGGGGCGTCGTTTATGCCGTCGCCGACGAAAGCGAGCTTTGCCTTGCCGGTGTTTTCGCCGAGCAGACGCTCGACCTCGCTGACCTTGTCGCCGGGCAGGAGCTGACTGTGTACCTCGTCAACGCCGAGGTCGGCTGCGACCTTTTCGGCAACCACCTTTGCGTCGCCCGTGAGCATGACGGTCTTGCCGACGCCCTGCTTTTTAAGCTCGGCGATCGCCTGTGCGGAGCTGGGCTTTACAACGTCGGAGATGACGATGTGGCCCGAGTAAACGCCGTCGATGGCAACATGCACGATCGTTCCGACGCTGCGGCACTCGGTGTGCTCGATGCCGAGGCGCTGCATCAGACGGTCGTTGCCGACGGCTATCGTGCGGCCGTCGACCTTTGCGACAACGCCGTTGCCGCTTATCTCTTCGATATCGCTCACGCGGCTGCGGTCAAGCTCCTTGCCGTGAGCCTCGCGCAGGCTTTTGCTGATCGGGTGCGAGGAGGCGCACTCGGCAAGGGCTGCGTATTCAAGCAGCTTTTCGTCCTCTATGGGGCAGTGATGGATGCCGCTGACCTCAAAAACGCCGCGCGTGAGCGTGCCGGTCTTGTCGAAAACGACGGTCTTTGTCTGTGCCAGAGCCTCCAGATAGTTCGAGCCTTTTATCAGAACGCCCTCGCTGCTCGCGCCGCCCAGACCCGCGAAAAAGCTCAGCGGAATGCTGATCACCAGCGCGCAGGGGCAGCTTATGATGAGGAAGGTCAGCGCGCGATAGATCCAGTCGGTCCAGTCGCCGCCCAGACCCATGAACACGATGCGCACAAGCGGCGGAAGTATCGCAAGCGCAAGCGCCGAGTAGCACACGATGGGGGTGTAGACCCTTGCAAAGCGCGAGATAAACTGCTCCGAGCGCGACTTGCGCGAGCCGGAGCTTTCAACAAGCTCCAGTATCTTCGACACGGTCGATTCGCCGAAGGGCTTTGTCGTGCGCACGCGGATAAGTCCGCTGAGGTTTATGCAGCCGCTTATGATCTCGTCGCCCTCGGCAATGTCGCGCGGCAGGCTCTCGCCGGTAAGGGCGCTGGTGTTTACGGTCGAGCTGCCGGAGATGACAACGCCGTCGATCGGCACCTTTTCACCCGGCTGCACGACTATGACGCTGCCGGTCTCGACTTCGTCGGGATCGACCTGCTCGAGCCTGCCGTCAAGCTCGATATTCGCGTAGTCGGGGCGGATATCCATAAGCGAGGCTATGCTGCGGCGGCTTTTGCCGACGGCGTAGCTCTGGAACAGCTCGCCGACCTGGTAAAACAGCATTACCAGCACCGCCTCGTTGAAGTCGCCGCTGCCGCTTATGATCGCAAGCGCGACCGCGCCGATCGTGGCAACGGCCATCAGGAAGTTCTCGTCGAAAACGCGGCCGTTTAAAATGCCCTTGCCGGCCTTGCGCAAAATATCATAGCCTATAATGAGATATGCCGCAAGATACAGGATCATTGCCGGTATCTCCGGAAGCTGCACCAGATTCAGCAGTGCGAGCAGTGCGGCTGTGATCAATATTCGCACGAGCACTTTTTTCTGCTTTTTATTCATAATATCATCTTTCCCTTATGATTAAAATACGCCCCTCATCATGAAGGGCGTTTACGGACTTATGCGGCTTAGAGATAGATCTCGCAGTCATCCTCGACCTTTTTGCAATTTTTGACGACGTTCTTCATAACGGCGTCAATGTCCGCGCCCTCTGCAAACTCAAGGGTCATCTTCTGGGTCATGAAATTGACTGCGGCCTTCTCGACGCCCTCGGTCTTGCCGGCTGCCTCTTCCATGAGATTTGCACAGTTTGCGCAGTCTACTTCGATCTTGTAAGTCTTTTTCATGATGATTTCTCCTATACAAATTTGATTCAACAATTAAGTAGTTGTTTAATCGTTATGCTTGCAGTATAATAATTGCGAGCCGAAAAGTCAATGCCGCGCGGCAATGAACTTCCGAATGGGCTCAAATCATTTCCGAATGGAGTAACGACGATGGAAAACGAAGCTGTTCTGCACGATCACGGCGCGGAGATAAGCGAGCATCTGCGCGATAACGTCGCGAAAACCGAGAGCTTCCGCACGGTGTCGGACATATTCAAGCTGCTTGCCGATTCAAGCCGCGTGAGGATATTCTGGCTTTTGTGCCATTGTGAGGAATGCGTTGTGAATATATCAATCCTGACGGACATGACAAGCCCGGCCGTGTCGCATCATCTGCGCCAGCTCAGGGATTCGGGACTTATAGTAAGCCGCCGCGACGGCAAGGAGGTCTACTACAAGGCCGCCGCGACCGAGCAGGTGAGGCTATTGCATATTATGATAGAAAAGACGATGGAGATATCCTGCCCCGAAGAGCACGACGGCGATATTCAAAGCGTACCGGAGCTGCCGGAGCTTGACGCCGCAACCGGCGGCGAGGGCAGATACTCCGCCGAGCAGCTCGACACCATACGCCGCGTGCACGATCTTCTGACGGAAAATCTCGACCGGCGCTACACGATCGAGGAGCTGTCGCGGAGATTTTTGATAAATCCGTCCTCGCTCAAGGAGATGTTCAAGGCCGTCTACGGCAAGTCGCTTGCCGCGCACATAAAAGAGCACCGCATGGAGCTTGCCTCAAAGCTTCTGCGCGAAACGGGGCTGAGCATTGCCGAGATCGCCGAGCGCGTGGGCTACGAAAATCAGAGCAAATTCTCCGCAGAATTTAAAAAATCCGTCGGCTGCCTGCCGACGGAATACAGAAAGCTTTTTTAGAGGCGAATTTTTAGAGGCGAATTACGGCACCTACGGATACGCATATTGCGGTCGCCCGGTGTCGAGACATTGGCAAAAACCGTAGCTGCTACGCAACCCGGTAGTGCGTTGCTGAGTTTTGCACCGTACCCAATTGTCTTCCCCTCAAGCTCCGCAGGGGAAGGCATTTTAGAGGCGCATTTACATTGTGCCGATACGTTTTTTGCGGTATCCCGACCGGGAGTTACCGACTAAATCGTGGCAAGCGGAACGGATAAATCCGTTTTTTCGGCGGCGCATAAGCACCGATACCGATACGTTTTTTGCGGTATCCCGACCGGGAACTACCGACTAAACCATAACAGGCGGAACGGGCAAGCCCGTTCCCTACAAGGGTGCATCCTAAAATTCAGCAGCGCACTTGCGCTACGCGAGGCAACCACGGTTTCCTCCGCATTCTCGACACCGGGCCACCGCAATATGCGTATCGGTACAATGTCAATTCGCCTCTAAAAATTCGCCTCCGGAAAAAGACGGTGGAGGACGGAGGTGAAGTACTCGGGCAGGTCGGTGGAGACGACGACATGCTCTCCGGTACGCGGATGGATGAATTTCAGCTCGCGCGCGTGCAGACACTGGCCGCTAAGCCCCTTGTCGGGCGAGGGTGCGCCGTAAAGCGCGTCGCCGAGCAGAGGGTGCCCGATGTGCGCCATGTGGACGCGGATCTGATGCGTGCGGCCGGTCTCGAGCCGGCAGCGGATGTGCGTGTAGCCGCGATAGCGCGCGATGACCTCCCAGTGCGTGACCGCGCTGCGCGAGCCCTTCGGCGTGACGGCCATTTTCTTGCGGTCGGTCGGATGCCGGCCGATGGGCGCGTTAACCGTGCCCGAATCCTCGCGCATGCCGCCGCGCACGACGGCCTCGTACACGCGCGACAGGCTGCGGTCGGCAAGCTGAGCCGACAGCGCCAGATGCGCAAAATCGTTTTTCGCGACTATCAGCAGTCCCGACGTGTCCTTGTCGATGCGGTGCACGATGCCGGGGCGCTTCTCGCCGCCGATGCCGGACAGCGAGTCGCCGCAGCGGAACATCAGCGCGTTTACGAGCGTGCCGTCCGGGTGGCCGGGGGCAGGGTGGACGACCATGCCGCGCGCCTTGTTGACGACCAGCAGATCGTCGTCCTCGTACACGACGTCGATGGGGATATCCTGCGGCCTCAGCTCGCAGTCGGCGGCCTCGGGCATGATAAGGCTTATCTCGTCGCCGGGCGCGCACTTGTAGTTTTTCCTGACCGTGCGTCCGCCGACGGTCACTGCGCCGTCCTCGATCAGCCGCGCGGCGGCGCTGCGCGTAAGCTCCGGCACACAGCGCGCAAGGAGAGCGTCGATACGTTCGGCGCTCTCCTGTGCTGTTATCGTTATGATGTTATCATCCAAATAATCCATTACAGATCCTTAAACTCGGCCAGAATATCCTCAATGCTGAAGTCCTCGCCGGCATCGGCTGTCGACTTCGGCTTTGCCTCCGGCGCTTTTTCGGCAGACTTCGGCGCGGCCGTGCGCTGCGCAGGGCCGAAATCGTCCCAGAACGCATCGTGCGTCGGCGGAAGCTTGCTCTCCTCGGGCTTGAGCGGCTGAGCTTCTGCGGTCTGCTCGGCGGCCTTGGTGCTTATGCCGAAAATGTCGGCAAAATCGTCAACTGGGTCTGCAGACGTGCTGCGCGGCATGGGGCGGACCTTTATAGGCTCGTCGTCCTCGTCGTCGCCGCGCGAGCCGAAGAAAACATATATCACGAACATCAGGCACGACACGACCAGAACCGCGTCGGCGATGTTGAACACCGCGAAGTTGACAAACTCGAGCTTGAACATGTCCACAACATAGCCGAGAAAAACGCGGTCGATGCAGTTGCCGAGCGCGCCCGTGAGAAACAGCACCTCGCACCACACCGCAAAGCGCGAGTCGAACACGCGCTTGACCAGCAGCACGGCGATCACAACGACGAACACCGCCGTCACCGCGAGGAATATCCAGCGCGCATAGTCAACATTGTCAAGCAGGCCGAACGCCGCGCCGGAGTTGTGGATATTAACAAGCTTCACCACGCCCGGGATCAACTCCTGCGAGCCGGTCGAGAGCGTTATATTAACCGTGACCCAATATTTCAGCCACTGATCCGCAATGAGTATCACCGCGGCAATGATCGCAAAAAGCATGTTCCGATCCTTTCAGTATTGCGTATGCATAATTACATTATATAATGCACCAAAACCCCACGTTCGTCAAGGTTTTTTAGAGGCGAATTGGGGCACCTACGGATACGGCTTTTGCGGTTGCCCGGTTCGAGACTGCCGACAAAACCGTGGTTGCCTCGCCATACATTAGTGCGTTGCTGAATTTTTTGCCGCACCCCTTTTGTCTTCCCCTTGAGGGGAAGATGCCGCTTGCGGCAGATGAGGTGTAATTATATCCGCGCCGTAGGCGCTACATTGTTACAATATGTATCGGTTTTGCCTGTACCAAAATCTATAGTTGTAGGGAACGGATTCATCCGTTCCGCATGCTCCGGCTTAGCCGGCATTAAAATAAAAATCAAAAGGGCGGCCAAAGGCCACCCTTTCCTTATGGTCTGTGCTGTCGTTCCCGGTCGGGCTGACGCAAGAACTGTATCGGCATCAGCCTCAATGCGCAACTAAATCCGTGCGCTTGCGCACACAATGGCTCTCAGCCAACTGCTCTCAGCTCTCAGCTGCGGCAAAGCCACACGGTTTCCTCCGCGCCCTCGAACCGGGCAACCGCAATATGCGCATCCGTAGCTGCGGTAAAGCGCCTCTGAAAAAGTGCGAGGCAAACACGGTTTTGTCTGCACCTTCGACACCGGGCACCGCAAAACTCAACACCGCACTACCGGGTTGCGTAGCAGTCACGGTTTATTCCATTGTCCCGAACCGGGCTACCAGAGATAACCGTATTGGTAGGTGCGTCAAATCGCCTCTAAAAATCAGCGTTGCCGGTGGTGCGGGGATGAAGCTCGACGTCGCGGATATTGGAAACGCCGGTGAGGTACATGACCAGACGCTCGAAGCCCAGACCGTAGCCTGCGTGGCGGCAGGAGCCGTAGCGGCGCAGATCGAGGTACCACCAGTAGTCGTCGGGGTTCAGACCCAGCTCGTTCATGCGTGCAAGCAGAACGTCGAGGCGCTCCTCGCGCTGCGAGCCGCCGATGATCTCGCCGACGCCGGGAACAAGGCAGTCGGCCGCGGCAACGGTCTTGCCGTCGTCGTTTGCGCGCATGTAAAACGCCTTGATATCCTTGGGGTAATCGGTGACGAAGATGGGCTTTTTAAAGACCTTTTCGGTCAGGTAGCGCTCGTGCTCGGTTTGCAGATCGATGCCCCACTCAACGGGGAAGTCGAACTTCTCGCCGCTTTTCTTGAGGATATCGACTGCCTCGGTGTAGCTTATGCGGCCGAACTCGTTGGAAACGACGTTCTCGAGGCGCTCGAGCAGCCCCTTGTCCACGAAGGAGTTGAAAAACTGCATCTCCTGTGGGCAGCGCTCGATGACGGTGTTTATGACGTACTTGACCATCGCTTCGGCGTTGTCCATGTAGTCGTAAAGGTCGGCAAACGCCATCTCGGGCTCGATCATCCAGAACTCGGCGGCGTGGCGCTGAGTGTAGGATACCTCGGCGCGGAAGGTCGGGCCGAAGGTGTAAACATCGCCGAAGGCCATGGCGAAGTTTTCGGCGTTGAGCTGGCCGGAAACGGTAAGGCTCGTGACCTTGCCGAAGAAATCCTTGCTGTCATCGACCTTGCCGTCCTCGCGCAGAGGAAGGTCGTTCAGGTCGAGGGTGGTCACGCGGAACATCTCGCCTGCGCCCTCGCAGTCGGAGCCGGTGATGATCGGCGTGTGGACGTATACAAAGCCGTTATTGCGGAAAAATTCGTGCACGGCCTGCGCCGCAACGCTGCGGACGCGGAAGGTCGCCGAGAACAGGTTCGTGCGCGGTCTCAGGTGCTGGATCGTGCGCAAAAACTCGACGCTGTGGCGCTTTTTCTGAAGCGGATAGTCGGGGGTGGATGCGCCCTCGACGGTGACCTCGGTCGCCTTCAGCTCAAACGGCTGCTTTGCGTCGGGCGTGAGCACAAGCTCGCCCTTGGCGATGAACGCCGCGCCGACGTTCTGATGCGCAAGCTCGTCGTAGTTATCGAGCTTCTCGCGCTCGAGCACGACCTGCAGGCTCTTGAAGCACGAGCCGTCGTTAAGCTCGATAAAGCCGAAATTCTTCATGTCGCGAATGGTGCGCGCCCAGCCGCAGACGGTTATCTCTTTGCCGCCGAAGCTGTACGCATCGGCAAATATCTGAGCGATCTTAGTGCGTTTCATAATAACACTCCAATCTTTTGTTTTGCTTGTTGACAAGCGATTATTATATACTATGTTTTTCTTCCTTGCAACAAAATTAAAAATGTGATATATTAATATATGTTAATAATGTATTAAGGATAAAAGCTTTTGTGGTGCCGCATGAAGCGGCGCAATTTTTTTGGAGGTCGAAAAAATGCTGGCGGTTGGTCAAACGGTTGTCTATGGAACGCAGGGAGTGTGCATGGTCAAGGAGATAAGCATGCTCAAGCTCGGAAAAACGAAGGGCGAGTACTATGTCCTCAGCCCGATCGACGATCCGGGCAGCACTGTTTATGTGCCGACGGCGAGCGAAAAGCTTGCAAATAAGCTCCGCCCGGTGCTGACGGGCAGCGAGGCAAACGCGCTTATCGACGAGGCAGCGAACGAGCCGCTTGACTGGATAACGAGCGATAACGAGCGCAAAACGGTCTGCGACGATATCGTCAAAAACGGCAGCCGCAAGCAGCTCATGCAGCTTGTCGGAATGCTGTATCGCCGTCGCGAGGCGCTCAAGGATCAGAAAAAGCACTTCCACAATGTCGATGCGCAGTATCTCAAAACGGCCGAGCGCATGCTGCACGGCGAGCTGGCCTATGCTCTGGGCATTGCCGCCGACGACGTTGCCGAGTATATCCGCCGCCGGCTTGCCGGGTGCGATACTTGACGGGAAAGCTATAATATTGTATTATATTTAAGATATCAAGCAATAAGGAGGAGCATATATGGCATTGATTCCTCAGGTGACCTGCCGCCGCTGCGGAGAGAAGTATTCCGCAATGCGCCGCCGCTGTCCCAAGTGCAGCACTCGCAGAGTCCAGAACAGCCGCCGCGCTCCCGGCACAACGCCCAGCGCCGTCAAAGGCACAGCTGCAAATAAAAGAGCGGGCGATAATCGCAAATGGCAGTTTATTTTCGGCGCGATACTCATCGTCGCCATCATAGCAGCGCTCATAGTCATGATAACCGTGAGCCTCGATAATGCGGACAATCCCAATGCTCCGGTAATGCCGACGCCTCCGGCAGATGTCTCTGCCGCGCCGACTCCGACCCCGACTCCGACCCCGACTCCGACTCCCACGCCGGAGATAACCTCGGTCACGATGAGCAGCCCCTACGCAAATCCCTGCACGGAGTTTGCCATCCAGGCCGGCCAGTCGATAACGCTCACAGGCTCGCACTTCCCGATGACGGTCACTGCCGAGTATCAGTGGTCATCGACTGACCCGAACGTTGCGACCGTGACGACCAACGAAAACGGCACCTGCACCGTGACGGGCGTAAGCGCAGGAACGATGAAGGTCGTCCTCTCGTGCTACGGAAAAACCGCCGAATGCACGGTTTATGTGAGAAACTGAAAAAAAGTATTGACAAATCTATCGGCATCGGGTAGAATAACCGTTGCCGATGAAAATGGACGATTGGCGCAGCTGGTAGCGCATCCGCTTGACGTGCGGGAGGTCACAAGTTCGAGTCTTGTATCGTCCACCAAAAGCCTACAGCTTATTTGAGCTGTAGGTTTTCTTTTTTCTTCAGGTATAAGGACTCGAAGCTTGTGACCGAATTCGAGCTTGAGCTTGCTCAAGCGGAACAGGCGGCGGATGCCGGGCGCAAAGCGGCAGGCCTCCGCAAGTTCGAGTCTTGTATCGTCCACCAAAAACCTACAGCTTATTTGAGCTGTAGGTTTTCTTTTTTCTTCAGGTATAAGGACTCGAAGCTTGTGACCGAATTCGAGCTTGAGCTTGCTCAAGCGGAACAGGCGGCGGATGCCGGGCGCAAAGCGGCAGGCCTCCGCAAGTTCGAGTCTTGTATCGTCCACCATAGTTGATCCCGAAGCTTTTGAGCTTCGGGATTTTCTTTTACCCTGACCGCCGCGGATAAACCGCATCACACACCCACACATGATTTTACCCCCGGCGGGATCCGCCGGGGGTAAAATCGTCTCTATTTCTTTGCGTGCTGTGGCGTTATCGGCCGAGCAGGTGCGCGGACGCTGCCATAACGGTGTCAAACGCTTCGTCCATACGCCTTTTGGTCTTGCGCAGGAAACGATATGGCGCCTCCGAACCCCAGTCGCTGCCGATGGCGCAGATAAGGCCGCTTCCGATCAGCGGAAGATAGGCGCGGATCTGTTTTTTGTGGTGGATCTCCTCGAGATCGAGCATGACGTGGACTCCGAGCTGCTGGAGCTTATCGCTGTTTTTGAGCACATCCTCGCTCGCGTCGGCAAGGATGACGTTCATGCACAGCCTTCCCGTGAGCCTGCGCAGCACGGCCTCGGTGGTGTCGTCCCATGTTGTGTCCCTCATGTTCAGGATAAAGCACCTGTCGCCGAAGCAGAGCTTATCCAGCTCGTCGGCTGTCAGAAGCTTATCGCTGAATTTGACCATCGCGGCCGTCATGACCTCGGGAAGCTCATCGTTCATGAGGCTGCCGAGGATATCCTCGCTCTGGCGGCGGCGGTCAAGAAATTCCTCGACGCTGCACTCGTCGGGATCGTAAACGGGCGCGGCGACGATCAGATCGACTCCGGCATCCTTCGCCGCCATAAGGCGGCGAATAGTGTCGATCCGGTTTTTGCAGGTTTTGTCCATGCCGGGCATAACATGCGCTTTGAAATCGATGATCATAGCATAATCTCACTCTTTCTTTTACTTGATTCAATTAAGCGGTTCAGACCAAGGCAGGGATAGTACAGCGCAAGTCCGAGAACGATCGAACCGACGCATATACACAGGAGGACAACAATGTTGTGCAGATACACATCGCCATACATACCTCCGATGGTCTCGCGCATTGCGTTCATTGCATATTTAAACGGCATGAAGTCATACATCTTGCGGAATATCTCCGGCAGCACCTCGACGGGGTACGTTCCGCCGGAGCCGCCGACCTGCAAGACCATGACGATAACGGAGATCGCCATGCCTATGTTATCAAGCGCAAAAACAAGCGCGTAGTTTATGAGTGAGAAGCAAAGTCCCGTCACCACGGACGCGAGTATAAACCGCCACGGTGCGACGCACTGGATCTGGACATAGAACAGATCGCCGAGCGAAACTATGATCGCCTGACCGATGGCTACGAGGAAGAACAGACCGTATCTGCCGAAAAATCTTTCGTGCAGACGCAGGTTTGCCGGCTCATGCTCCTTGCGGATCTTGACCTTGAGGAACACGGCGCTCAGCAGCGCGCCGACCCACTGGGCAAGCACGGTGTAGAACGGAGCCATTGCCGAGCCGTAGGTTTTGATGTCGAATTTAACGACGGTGTCCATCTTTATGGGCGAGGCGAGATAATTGCCGACAAGGTCGCCCTCGCTCTCGAGCGTGTCCGTGACCTCGGCGAGCAGATTGCTGCCCGCAAGGGCGGAAACGAACTCGGAAACGACCTTCAGCTCGGCCTGCGCGCCCTCAATGGCCTTCTGCGTGTCGATAAAGCCGGTCTGCATCGTTCCGATGGAGCCGAGGTAGGAGTTGAGCGTTCCGCTGAGTGCGCTCGTCGAGCTTTGCAGCTTGCCGAGCACGGAGCTGACGGACGACGATGCGCCCTGCGCCTTATTCAGCGCCTCGTGCAGCTTCGGCGAAAGCTCGCTGCTGACGCTTGCCGAGAGATTGCTGATCGTCTCGCGTGCGGAGGTGATCTGGTCGATGAGCGCGGCCTGCTGCTCGCGGATGCCGGCCCAGCTGTCATCGTTTGCCTCCTTGAGGCTCGACAGAGCGGAGCTGAGGGCCTTGAGCTTTGCGGCAAGCGCGTTCATCTGGGCTGCCGCGGCGTCAAAGCCGATGGACGTGAACGACTGCGCCATATCGCTGCAATTGGTGCTGAACGCATCGAGCATGGCGACGTCGGCCGCAAGGCCGGTGGAAACATAGTCGTTATAGCGGTTTATGTCGGAAAAAGCGTCCTCGAGGCTTGCCTGAATGGCAGCGAGGTTGGAGTCTGCCTGCGCGAGCGCGGTGGTCACGCTCTGCACCGTCGTGTCGATGCGGTTATTTATCGTTGCAGCGTCGTCGCCGGTTTTGTCCAGCAGAGCCTTTGACTGCTCAAGGCTTGCCGAGGTGCTGTTGCACAGCTTCACCGAAACGTTTATAAGGTTTCGCGCGGAGTTTGTCAGTCCGTTTGCCGCGCTCAGAGCCGCGCAGCAGTCGGAAAGCTTGGCGCTCAGGTCGTTTATGTCCTTGCTCAGATCGTTGAGAAGATCCTCGGCCGAGATGCCGTTTGCGTTGGCAACGGAGATCAGCGACGCGATATCGTCGGATATCGTCTGAACGAAGGTGGCGTTTACCTGCTCCTGAACGGCGGTCTTGGCCTTGCCGGTTATCTTCGGCGCGATGGCGTTTTTCTTGTCGTTCTGATAGAAAATGATATCGGGATTGGTGATGTCTCCGCTTAGAAAGCTTGTGACGTTTGCGGTAAAATCATCGGGCACGACGAGAGCCGCGTAGCAGTCGCCGCTGTAAACAAGGTCGAGAGCTTCCTGCTTCGTGTCAACAAACTGCCAGCCGATGGTGTCGTTTGCCTCGAGCGCGGATATGACCTGCGAGCCGATGTTGATTTTAAGTCCCAGCACCGAGGCGCCGGAGTCCTCCGACGCGACGGCGACCTTTATGCGCGAGGTCGCGTCCGGGCCGTAGGGGTCCCAGTTTGAGAAGATGTTGAACCACGCATACAGGCACGGAACAACGGCAAGTCCGAGGATGAGGACTATGGCGACGACGTTTGAAGATATTCTGCGCAGATCGTTTCTGCATATTGCGAAGATATTTTTCACTTCGTCACCTCCTCTTCAAGCTTTTTCAGCAGCTTGAGGCTGCGCGGCTGCTTGACGGTTATGAGGCTGTCCAGCTCGCCCAGCTCATCGCGCGATAGTTCGTTTATCGTGGTTTGCAGCATCCAGTCGGAATAAGCGACGTACAGCAAAAACGCCGCAACGACGAACATGCACGCGATCCAGATAAGCAGGAACACGATGCGCGAGCTTTCTGTCAGAAGAAGAACGACCATGAGAACGATCGGGATCACTATAAGGCTCACAAGGCCGTGCCTTATGCGGCGCTTGTTGCCCTGATGCACCTGCTCGGCGTACATAAGCAGCTTGCCGTAAAGCACATCGGTGCTGTTTTCGCGGACGCGGACATTGAGTTTCTTCGCCATATCACAGCACCCCCGATTTCTCCACTTCGTGCTCTACGAAGCGGTTGAGCTTTATAAACGGCTTTCTCAGCACAAGGCCGATGAGTATGCCGCCGACGGCGAATATCATAAGCTCGCCGAGATAGATCCAGTAGTCCCATTGATACATGCCGCATATCGCCTCGCGCATTGCGTTTATGGCGTACGGGAAGGGGAAGAAGAGATAGATCTTGCTGAATATATCAGGCAGGATCTCGATCGGGTAGGAGCCGGAGGAGCCTGCGACCTGCATGACGACGATGACGATCACTATCGCCTTGCCGATATCGCCGAACGCCAGCGCCAGCGAATAGATCACCGCCGTAAAGGCAAAGCTCGTTATTGCCGACGCCACCCAGAACATGACCGGCTCCTGACACTGGCAGCCGAGCAGATATATATCGCCCAAAACGATGACCGCGGTCTGTATCTGACCGAGGATGAAGAACAGGAGGAACTTGCCCCAGTATTTCTGGCCTTCGGTCACGTTGCGCAGACCCTTAGGCTCGGCCTCGACCTTGAGTATCGCGGTGAGGATAACGCCGCCGACCCAGATGGCCAGCGCGGAATAGAACGGCGTCATTGCATCGCCGTAGCTTGCGACGGGATAGATGGTCTCCTCCGTCACGCTCACCGGCGAGGAGAGGAACTCCGCGTATTTTTCCGCGTTGCCGTTGAGGACGGTTATGAGCGTCTGGAGCCGCTCGTCTGCCGTGCCCTCGTTTATCTTGACAAGAAGCTGGTCGCAGGCATCTGCAACACGATTCATAAGCGACTGGAGCCTTGTCATTGCCGAGGAGACGTACGAAAGCGTATCGCCTGCCGACTCGACAACGGGCGCGATATCGTCAAGCGTTATGCCGAGGCTCGAGATGAGCGGGCTCATCATGTTCAGCGTGCTCGAGAGATTGGTGAGCATCATGTCGATGCCGGTTTTAAGCTGGTTTGTTATCATCGAGCGCATGAGCGAGACCGTGTCGGCGCACGCGCCGGTGATGTTCGCCGCATCCTCGACGAAGCTCGCGTCGTTATAAAGCAGGTCGAGCTGGTTCTGCATCTGCTTTGTGCGCTCGATGAGCGCGTCAAGCGTGTTTGCAACGTATGCCGTTCCGCTCAGCGCGCTGTTTTCCGGAAGGATGGCGCGCAGCGCTTCAAGATGCGTCTGGAGCTTGGCCGCCGCGTTTTTCGCGTTATCGACCATCTGATTGTGCAGCTCGATGCTGCCGTTTATGACCTCGCTGGAGGCGAGCTTGTTCAGCGCGTCCGTTACCGCGTCAAGATCAGCCTCAAGCTCTGCGAGCTTGCCGTCAAGTCCGTTGGCGAGCTGATCTATCGACGTTTGCGCATTGCTAACTGCCGCCTGCGCGGAGTTTAGCGTCGCCTGGCTGCCGGAGAGCGCCGCCGAGGCGTTTGCCGTGCTGCTGCCAATGCCCGAGAGAACATAGGATATCGACGAGCTGTCGCTGACGAAGCGGCCGACCGAGTCGCTGTAATGGCGCAGGCTCTTGCTCAGGTCGGTAAGCTGCGCGATAACGGCGTTTACCGCCTGCTCCTCGTCAATGTCCTCGCCAAGCTCCTGCCCCTTGGTGAAAACGGTCTGGAACAGCACCTTGAGGTACTGCACCTTAACGTTATTCTGAACCGTTTCGGCCGCCGTGTCGGTGATTTTCACGGCAATGGCGTTCGTTTTCGCGTTTTTGTAATATGTAACGGTGCTTTCGTTGTCGGTCAGCGCGCTTTTGAGATCATACATGTTGCGGCTGAAATTTTCGCCTATGACGATGGCGGCGTAATATTTACCGCTTTCAACACCCTTGATGGCCTTATCGGTGCTGCCGGTAAACACCCAGTTTATCGACTTGTTGTCCTTCAGGCCTTCGAGTACGCTCTCACCCATGTTCTGGCCTTCATAGCCCAGATCGTCGGAAGCGACGGCAACGCTTATGTTGCCCGTGTTTCCGTAAGGATCGGAGTTTGCGTAGATGTTTACCCACGCATACAGTGCCGGTATGATCATTATGGCGATCACGACGAGGACTGCAAAGAAGTGCCTGGAGAGGCTTTTAATGTCGGAAAAGAATATTTTGAATGTATTCTTCATATAACCACCCTTGCATCGACTTTTACTCAAAATAAACTTACAATAAAGTAACTTTATTTAACATAGACAATATCAGTTATCAGTCTTAAAATCAAGCATTAGGCGCGATTTGCCTAAAAAAATGAACAGTCCGAAAAGGACTGTTCATTATACATTATAATAAGAGAGAATTTTTAGAGAGGGGATTTTTATTTGAGCCGCTTGTCGCTCTTCTTTGCCAGATATGTTCCGAGGCTCTGGAAGAACTGGACGAGCAGGATGAGGATGATGACCGCAACGACCATGATGAGGTACTTGTAGCGATAGTAGCCGTAGTCGATGGCGATCTTGCCGAGGCCGCCGCCGCCGATGATGCCGCTCATTGCCGAGTAGCTGAGGATGGTCGTCAGTGCGATGGTGACGTTCTGGATCAGCGAGGGTACGCTTTCGGGGATCATGACCTTGCAGATTATCTGGAAGGGCGATGCGCCCATGCTCTGCGCGGCCTCGATGATGTTGCCGTCAAGCTCGCGCAGGCTGCTCTCAACAAGGCGCGCAACGAAGGGGAATGCAGCCGCGACCAGCGGAACGATCGTCGCCGTCGTGCCGACGGCGGTGCCTATGAGCGCTCTGGAGAGAGGAAGGACCATGATCATCAATATAAGGAAGGGGATCGAGCGCAGCAGGTTTATTATGATGTTCAGCAGGTGCATCAGCCAGCCCGGCAGCGGCAGAACGCCGTCCTTTTCGCCGGTGACGAGCAGAACGCCGAGCGGAAGCCCGATCACGAGGGAAAGCGCGGTGCTCAGAACGGTGACGTAAAACGTCTCCCACAGAGCGGTCGGCAGGCTGGGCAGTATCGAGATAAGGTCCTGAACGGACTTTTCGGAAAACAGATTACTGTACATTGCCGTCCACCTCCTCTGCCGTGACGTTTGCAACGGATGAAATGAATTTCAGCGCTCTGTCAAAATGGGCGCTGGGGATGCCTATCAGAAGGCTGCCGTAGACCTCCTCGGAGAGCTTCTGCGTCGATGCGGAAATGATGTTGCAGAAGATGTTCTCCTCGGATGCAAGGCGCGCGACAAGAGGGATGGCCGTGGTCTGACTGTCGCGGAAAATGAGCCTTACGCGGCGCTCGGCTTTGGGGTCGGAGACCATTTCGTCAACTCCGCCGGGGAACACGAGCCTACGTCCGGCAGGGGACTTGGGTGCGGCGAACACCGCGGCGACAAGGCCCTCCTCGGCGACCTCGCCGTCATCGAGGATGGCAACGTGGTTGCACACCTCTTTGACAACGCTCATCTGGTGGGTGATGATGACGACCGTTATGCCGAGCTTCCGGTTTATGTCCTTTATCAGTTCAAGGATCTGACGTGTCGTTTTCGGGTCGAGGGCGCTGGTGGCCTCGTCGCACAGCAAAACCTTGGGGTCGGTGGCAAGCGCGCGGGCAATGGCTATGCGCTGCTGCTGGCCGCCGGAGAGCTGAGCGGGATAGGCGTTTGCCTTGTCGGGCAGACCGACAAGCTCAAGAAGCTCTCTTGCGCGTTTTTCGGCCTCGGCCTTTTTGACGCCTGCAAGCTCCATCGGGAAGCAGATATTCTTCAGGCATGTGCGCTGCATGAGCAGATTGAAGTGCTGGAAGATCATCGTTATGTTGCGTCTTGCCGCGCGAAGCTGAGCCGGGCTCATTGTGTCAAGCCTTTCGCCGTTTACGATTATCTCGCCGCTCGAGGGCTTTTCGAGCAGGTTTATGCATCGCACGAGCGTGCTCTTGCCTGCGCCGGACATGCCTATTATTCCGTATATGTCTCCGTCGTTTATGGTGAGCGTGACGTTTTTGAGCGCGTCTACCTCGCCTGTTCCGGAGTCAAAGGTCTTGCTGACGTTTTTTAGTTCGATCACTGTCGTTTCCCTCTCTCTGATGTAGCCGACAGGGAGCTTGACCCTGCCGGCTGCTATTTGATATTAATTACTTGCCGGAGACTGCGTCCAGAGTGGTCTGGGTGCCGCCGTACAGACCCATGGGCTCGACGTGGATGGAAGCCACGGAGACGATGTGGGTGCCCTGCTCGGCGTTGAAGTCATCGAGGTAGGGAGAGTGCTGGAAGTAGTTTGCCAGAACGGTGCCGTCTTCAACGACGTTGTTGGGAACGACGTAATCGTTGTAGGTCTGGATGTCGAGGGTGATGTCCTTCTCTGCGAGGATCTGCTTTGCGACCTCAAGGATCTCTGCGTGCGGAGTGGGGGATGCTGCAACGGAGATGGTGGTGCCTGCGAGAGCTGCGTAGTCAACGCTGCTGTCGAAGCCGTCGGTGAGGTTGTCTACGGTGGAAACTACGCTGCCGTTGTACTTCTCGTTGATGAAGTCTGCTACCTGCTTGCTTTCGAGAGCTGCCTTGAGCGCCTTGACTGCGTCGGTGTTTTCGTTGCCTTCCTTGACTGCGAGGATGTTGCCGTATGCCGAGGAGGAGCCTTCCTTGAACAGGGAGTCCTTAACGGGGTTGAGGCCTGCGTTTATTGCATAGTTGCTGTTGATGACTGCGTAGTCAACGTCGGGCAGAAGCTGGGGGATCGCTGCGGCCTCGGCCTCAACGATCTCAACATTGTACGGGTTCTCTGCGATGTCGTTCTTGGTTGCGGTGATGCCTGCGCCGTCCTTGAGCTTGATGATGCCGGCCTCCTGGAGGAGGAGCAGTGCGCGGGCTTCGTTGGTGGTGTCGTTGGGAACTGCGATCTTGATGACCTTGTCGGAGGCGTTGTCGCCGCCGTTATTGGAGCCGGAGCATGCCGCGAGGCTGAATGCGAGCACTACCGCGAGTGCAAGTGCGATTATTTTGGTGAACTTTTTCATTTTCGTTTTCTCCTTAAAAGTTTTAGAATTTAATGGGCCGTGTCGTATGTCAGTAATTAATATCCTCTGTGTCCCGGGGACACATTCGCATGACCTGCCATTTCATACGGCACATCTCCTTTCAAATCGAAATCGTTTCGGATAAACAAAAAACAGCGGGAGGTCATCGACCTTCCGCTGTTTACTATCCAAAGAGGTTCGGCTTTAAGCCGTTAAACAGGTTTCAGAAAGTTTCTGACCGAAGTGAGCGCGACGAAACATGCACATGCGGCACATGCACATGTACATCATCATCATTGCGTTGCTCAGCTTCTTCATCGATGCTTTCTGCCTTTCCTCGAGATTTGTCAGTTTGTTTTGACGTGGGCATAGTAGCGCCGTTTCGGCCATTTGTCAAGCGCTTTTTTTGCGTTTTATCATTTTTTACAAAAGTTCTTGCCCGTACCCCCATCGCACCTGTTCACTATTCACTATTAATTATTCATCATTCATTGGCGGCGCTTGCCTTCCCCTGCGTAGCTTGAGGGGAAGGTGTCACCTTGGTGACGGATGAGGTGTTATTAAATCTTTGCCGTCAGGCAAACACATTATTAAAAACGGGTGATTAATGATCGTTTTTTCAGAGGCGATTTTTTAGAGGCGCATTCACATTGTACAAATACATATATTGCGGTATCCCGACCGGGAGCTGCCGGCTAAACCATCGCACACGGAACGGATAAATCCGTTCCCTACAGCTATAGATTTTGGCGCAGGTAAAGGCGATACATATTGCAATAAGGTAGCGCCTACGGCGCGGATTTATTTACACCTCATCTGCCGCAAGCGGCATCTTCCCCTCAAGCTCCGCAAGGGGAAGACAATTGGGTGCAGACAAAGTTTTGCACTAATATAGCACGATCTCATGTGGCGCGAGGCAACTACGGTTTATTCAAATGTTCCGAATCGGGGCACTGCAATAGACGTATTCGTAAAATTTTAATGCGCCTCTAAAAAAACAGGCATTGTGTTGATTTTCTATCATTTGTATAGTAAGATGTATGTATAAAGAAATAAGGAGCGTGGCGGGAATGGAAACAGCGAAGCCAAAGAAGGAAGACAGACGAGTAAGATACACCAAGCAGGCGATCAGGGATGGCTTTCTGCGTCTGCTCGCCGAAAAACCGATCGAAAAAATAAGCGTGACGGAGATCTGCCGCGAGGCGGACATAAACCGCGGCACGTTCTACGCGCACTATTCCGACCCGTATGAGCTGAAAAGGAGCCTGGAGGATCAACTTTCCGACGCGCTTGCGCAGCGGCTTCAGGAGTCGGGGCTTAAGCGCCTGACATCGCTGCAAACGCTGCGTCTTCTGAGCGAAAACCGAGAGCTTTGCCGCGTCTTTGCCGGCCCTTACGGCGACCATGACGCGATGCTCAAGGTCATTGCAAAGCACGCCGACGACTACCTCGAGCAGGAGATCCTGACGCTCGGGGATGTGAGCGAGACTTTTTCGCAGTGCCTTAAACAGCTGCTCATTTCGTCCATATCGACTGTGGTCAAATACTGGCTCGATACCGGTATGAAGGCCGCGCCCGAGCGAGTGGCTTATGTGCTCGATACTTACTGCGCGCGCGGCATCCAGGGCTTTCTGAATGCGGATAGCCCTCTGTGATTTACATAATGTGTTGATAACTTTGTTGAAAGTGTGCAAAACCCTTGAAATTCAACGGTTTTGTTAGCAGTTTGTTAACATTTTGATACCGGTGTGAAAGGTTGAAGATAATGAAAAAGACAATTTCCATGCTGCTTTGCTGCGCGATGCTTGGGGCGTTGTGCGCATGCCAGCACGGCGGCGATTACGAGAAGCGAACCTATGTGCCGCAGTTTGACATGACGGTGAGCTACGGCTTCGAGGATAAGGAGCTTAAAAGCGGCGACGGCACGACGTATTACAGGCAGAGCCTCGGCACGGCAACGATAAGCTCGAAGGACGAGCGCGCGGCCGAGCGCATAAATTCGTCGCTGGCGGAGCTGTATGTCAAGTTCAGGGCCGACGCGGAGTACACCCAGCGCGTTGCCGAGGATCAGACCGACGGCGAGCCGATCGAGCTGAGCTACTACTGCGCGCCGAGCGTGACGCGCTGCGATACACGCGTTTTGAGCGTCGTGTTTGACGTTTCACAGGATGTAGGCGGCATCCACGCCGATTCTACGCGCACCAGCCGCAGCTACAACGCCGATGACGGCTCGCTTCTGACCCTTGCGGACATTGCCAAAAACGAGGAGCAGCTCAAGACCTTCATCAAAAACTACGTCATCGGCCTTGCAGCCGGGGACGATTACAAAGAGGGCGGCGTCAGCATCCTGTTTGACGATTTTGAGAGCACGATAAGCGATCTCGTCGATGCCGGCGCAAACTGGTATTTCAGCGACAATGGCCTTGTGTTCTACGCCAATCCCTATGACATCGCGCCATACAGCCGCGGCGTGCTGACGTTCGAGATACCGTATTCGGCGCTTGCCGAGTTTATCGACGAGAGCTTCATGCCGGTCGAATACGAGGGAGATAACGGCATGCTGCTGGCCGACGACGGCGACAAGCTCGACCGCAGCAGCCTGAATATCCTTGGCACGGTCACCGTTGACGAAGACGGGCAGAGCGTTGTCCTCTCGGCCGAGGAGACGGTTTACAACGTGAAGATCTACACCTCCGGCAGGATGCTCTGGCAGCGCAACTACCTCACGACCGGCGAAGGTGTGGAGGTCAAAAGCTTCATTCCCGACGCGCAGCCGAACATAGCCGTTTCATATGAGCTTGCCGACGGAACGGAGATAGTCCGCGGCATATTCCAGAGCGGCAACGACGGCTCGATACTGCTCGTCGATCTTCACTGCTGGTCGATCTTCAGGACGCCATTCAGTCGGGCAGCCTCGTTCGAGCCGATAAGCGACGAGCCGGGCGGCGGCTTCTGAGACGGAGGCACACAGTGGAAAGACTTGCGAAAATTCGCGGAGGGCTCATAGACCTCGGGCTTGACGCGGTGCTTATAACCGATGAATTAAATCAGCGCTACGCAGCGGGCTTTGCATTCACTGACGGCGCGGTGCTCATAACGCTCGACCGGGCGTTTCTGCTGACCGACTCGCGCTATATCGAGGCGGCGCAGAAGAGCGTTTCGGGCGATATAACGGTGCGCATGTTCGGCGCAGGCAAGCGCCTTTCGCAGCTCGTGCGCGAGGCAATGACCGAATGCAGTGTGAAAATGCTCGGGGCTGAGGAGTTTTCGCTCTCGCACGGGGCGTACCTCAACTGGCAGAAGGTGCTCGGAGTTGAGCTGCATCCGTGCCAGAGCCTGTTTTACAGGCTGCGCGCTTCCAAGGATGAGGCGGAAATACGCAGCATGCGCCGCGCGCAGGCGATAGCCGAGAAGGCGCTGGACGATGTGCTGCACATAATCCGTCCCGGCATCACCGAGCGCGATATAGCAGCCGAGATAAGCTACCGAATGCTCAAGCACGGCGGCGAGGGCAACAGCTTTGACCCCATAGCCGTGACGGGCGCAAACTCCAGCATGCCGCACGGCGTTCCGTCGGATGCCGTTGTGCGCGAGGGCGATTTTATCACCATGGATTTCGGCTGCATAAAGGACGGCTACTGCTCGGACATGACGCGCACCGTCGCCGTCGGATACGCTACCGACGAGATGAAAAACGTTTACGATATCGTCCTGCGCGCCCAGCTTGCAGGCATTGCAAGGGCCGCCGCCGGCGTCACCGGAGCGGAGATCGACGGCGCTGCGCGCAAGGTGATCTCCGACGCAGGCTACGGCGAATATTTCGGACACAGCTTCGGCCACTCGCTGGGGCTTTATATCCACGAATCGCCGGCGGCGTCGCCGTCGGTGAAAACGCCGATGCCGGAGGGCGCGGTGATATCCGCCGAGCCGGGCATATATCTGCCGGGCAAATTCGGCGTGAGGATCGAGGATGTGCTCATCCTGCGCGAGGGCGGATGCGAAGTGATAACAAAGGCCGCAAAGCAGCTTTTGATACTGTAACGGAGGGGAAAAACAATGGCAAAGGGAAACAAGAAAGAAAGAAAAATGAACTTCTCGCTCACGCCGTTTCTTTACGGCGGATTCATAGTCGTGTGCGTAACGGCGCTGCTGCAAAGCTTCATTCCGGCTTTTCCGGAGGTTCTGCGGAACGTGCTTTACATAGTCGGCGTTCTGGCGATGGTGGTGTATATGTTCCAGATCGCGTTTGAAAAACGCACCGGAAAACGCGAAAACGACGCTCCGGATAATGCAAATAAGAACAAAAGCAAAAAATAATCGTTGCAATATGGCGTAATTTAATGTAAACTATTAAGGCTATAGACATTAATTTTAATTCACATAGGAGGATCACCTATTATGATTACAGCAGGCGATTTCAGAAACGGCGTTACCTTTGAGATGGACGGTCAGGTCATGCAGGTCGTCGAGTTCCAGCATGTTAAGCCCGGCAAGGGCGCGGCTTTCGTGCGCACCAAGATGAAAAACGTCATCACCGGCGCCGTCACCGAAACTTCCTTCAACCCCACCGCAAAGTTCGAGAGCGCTACCGTCGATCGTATGACCATGGAATACAGCTACAACGACGGCAACCTTTACTACTTCATGAACCCCGAAACCTACGAGCTCGAGCCTGTGGACGAGTCCGTCCTTAACGACAGCTTCAAGTTCGTCAAAGAGAATATGCCCTGCACCATCTATTCCTACAAGGGCAAGGTCTTCAACGTCGAGCCTCCCTTCTTCGTTGACCTCGTAGTCACCGACACCGACCCCGGCTTTGCAGGCAACACCGCTACCAACGCGACCAAGCCCGCAACCCTCGAGACCGGCGCAGAGGTCAAGGTTCCCCTCTTCATCGAGCCCGGCGAGAAGATCCAGATCGACACCCGCACCGGCGAGTACCTCAGCCGCTCCAAGTGATTTTAGAGGCGCATTGACGCACCTACCAATACGGTTATCTCTGGTGGCCCGGTTCGGGACATTGGAATATACTGTGACTGCTACGCAACCCGGTAGTGCAAGCTGAGTTTTGCCGGTGCCCGGTGTCGAAGTTACCGGCAAAACCGGAAAACTGCCGCTACACATTAGTGCGATGTTAAATTCTGCACCGCACCCCATTGGCTCCCATGTCAAGGGGAGCAGGCAGCTTTGCTGCCGAGGGGTTGAATTAAAGCGCAATAACTATTAGCTATCAGCTATTAGCTCTCCGCTGCGACATCAGCCGCTCGTAGGGAACTGGCTTGCCTGTTCCGTGCGTAATGGTTTAGTCGGCAGTTCCCGGTCGGGATACCGCAATAAACGTATCGGTATCAGCACAAAGGCGCTACTAAAAGGCGCTACTAAAAAAATATCCGCTATCGGCTATCGGTTGCCTGACGGCATACCGACGCAAAAATGGAGGAAAATTTATTAATATGACAGTAAGTGAAAAAGTCGCATACCTCAAGGGTCTTGCAGACGGCCTCGGCATTAAGGACAGCACCAACGAGGGCAAGCTGATGCTCGCCGTTATCGACGTGCTCGAAGCCATGGCCGACGATATCGAAGCCGTTGACGCTCATGCAAAGGATCTTTCCGACAGCATCAGCGATATAAGCGAGGATATGGAATACCTCGAGGATCTCTGCATCGGTGATATGGACGACGATGACGAGGACTACGACGAGATCGATGACGATGATGACGACGCCGACGTCTGCACCGGCTGCTGCGGCAGCTGCGGCGACGAGCAGGAGTACGAAGTGACCTGCCCGAAATGCGGCGAAACGATCACCGTCTATGAGGAGGATCTCGATTTCGGCTCGATCCGCTGCCCGAAGTGCGACGCGGAGCTTGAGTTCGATATGAGCCCCGACGATAAGGATAAGTAAAAAGCATAATCGTCAAAAAAGAGCACCCGGTCGGGTGCTCTTTTTCATTTAACTTTCAATGCCCCAGCCGGGCAGCGGCAGACGCTGCATCGCACCGAATACCTTAGACTTCATGTCGGGATATGTGGCGGAGAGGGTCTTTATAAGCTGCTTTATCTCATATCTCTTGCTGGCCTTATCCTGCGGACAGGGATTTTCGACGATCGGGATATCAAGCGAGTCGGCAAGGTTCATGATCTTCTGCTCGCCGGCGTAGATGAGCGGACGTATCTGCGTAACGCCGCTGCGATCCATGAACGTCACCGGCCGGAAGCAGCTCAGCCGCCCCTCGAACAGCAGGCTCATCAGAAACGTCTCGACCGCGTCGTCGAAGTGGTGGCCGAGCGCGAGCTTGGATATGCCGCGCGCGCGGATCGCGTCGTTGAGCGCGCCGCGCCGCATCTTTGCGCACAGCGAGCAGGGGTTATCCTCCTTGCGCACGTCAAAGACTATCTCCTTGATGTCGGTTTTCAGGCAGGTGTAGGGAATGTCCAGCTCCCTGCACATCTCGCGCACGGGCGTAAAATCCATGCCCTCAAAGCCCAGCTCGATCGTGATCGCCTCAAGCTCAAAATGCTTGGGATAGTAGCTTTGCAGATGCTTGAGCGCCAGAAGGAGCAGCATGCTGTCCTTGCCGCCGGAAACGCCGACTGCGACCCTGTCGCCCTCGTTTATCATGCCGTAATCGTCAACGGCCTTGCGGATAATGCCCGTAAATTCGTTAAGTGCGCGTATGTCCATGCTAAAACCTCTCGAAAAATGCAAAAATGAAATTGAGCATCGGGCCGATTTAAGGAGCATTTGCGAGATTTTGCGAGTTTATCAAACGCGGATTAAAATCGGTATTGACACTGTTTCGCGGCTGTGGTATAAAAATAGAGCACGCTATTTTCAATGTTTGTATTTTAATAGCGCCCCGTTAAAATGTCAAAGTATATTTAAATTTTTTTGGAGGCACAAATATGTCCACGACAATGCTTACCAAGGAGACCGTTGAAAGAAAATGGTACGTCCTTGACGCAGCAGGCAAGCCCCTCGGCAAGACCGCTGCAATTGCTGCCGATCTGCTTCGCGGCAAGCTTAAGACCACCTATACTCCTCACGTCGATTGCGGCGATTACGTCATCATCATCAACGCAAAGGACGCAGTCCTGACCGGCAAGAAGCTCGAGCAGAAGTACTATCGTACTCACTCCGGCTGGGTCGGCGGCCTGAAGGAGACTCAGTACAAGCACCTGATGGCAAATCGCCCGGAGCTGGCAATGCGTCTTGCAGTCCGCGGCATGCTTCAGAAGAACACCATAGCTCAGTGGCAGCTCAAGCGCCTGCGCGTTTTCGCCGGTGCAGAGCACACCCATGCAGCTCAGAAGCCCGAAGTTTGGGATCGCTAATAGGAGGAAGAGAATATGGCAACTTATAAGTGCAAAAGACCGTATATGTACGGCACCGGACGCAGAAAGCAGTCTGTAGCACGCGTCCACCTCATCCCCAACGGCACCGGTGTTATCACCATCAACGGCCGTGATATCGACGATTACTTCGGTCTCGAGACTCTGAAGCTCATCGTTCGTCAGCCCCTGGTCACCACCGGCACCGTCGGCAAGGTCGACATCGAGGCAACCGTCCACGGCGGCGGCGTTTCCGGCCAGGCCGGCGCTATCCGTCACGGCATCGCACGCGCACTGCTCCTCGTCGATGAGAGCTACCGTGCATCCCTGAAGGCCGCAGGCTTCCTGACCCGCGACCCGAGAATGAAAGAGCGTAAAAAGTACGGTCTCAAGGCCGCACGTCGTGCGCCTCAGTTCAGCAAGCGCTGATCGAGACTTCAAAATGCCCAAAAGCCCCGGAAAATCAAGGCTTAATAGTGACAAGTAACTATTTTGTCGCAGAGAACGGTGTGACCCGAAGGTCACGCCGTTTTTCTGTGTTCATAGGTTGTTTGCGTGATGATAGGCTCGGAAATAACGGGAATATCTACATCGTCCACGAAGTTGAAGAAAATCTTCACTTTCTGCTTGCGCTTGCCGCTGGATTTGTCCAGGGCATAGACGATGATTTTCTTGATATACTCGTTCACGATGGTCTGTGTCAGCTCCTCCACATCCACATATTTCTGTGTCAGGGCGATAAAGGCATCCAGACCGTCGTTCATTTCTTCCCGCTGTTCCACCCATTCTTCGATAACTTCAATTTCGAGCTTTAACCGTTCCTGCTCCGCTTCATAGTCCGCAGACATCTTTCTGTATCTGTCCTGATTGAGATTTCCAAGAACATAGTCCTCGTACAGCCGGGCGATGATGACATCCAGATCGGCAAGGCGTTTCTTTGCCTGTTCCAGCTTCTTTTTGTCATCCCGGATGCTGCGCTCCTGGTCAGTCCTGCGGCATTGCAGCCATTCCTCCTGAAAACCGTCCACATCGCTTCGGATATACTCATTGACTGCCCGGATGCGTTCCAGAACGATTTCACGAAGCACATCTTCCCGGATATAGTGGGCAGTACAAGTACCACGGTTGCTCTTGTAGTTGTTGCAGACGTAGTGATCCTGCTTGC
>ENA-OZKI01000051-OZKI01000051.1-human-gut-metagenome-genome-assembly--contig:-NODE-51-length-31000-cov-7.005946_pt1 | contig 31000 bp, 30 predicted proteins | sample MGYA00244178_ERZ653754 | MGnify/ENA primary metagenome ERZ653754 (study PRJEB26926, sample SAMN06165253) | human gut metagenome | biome: ENVO:00009003; feature: ENVO:2100002; material: ENVO:00002003... | reverse complement strand
TAAGACAGAGTTAGTTGCAGCAATGTCAGAGAAGTCAGAATTGACAAAGAAGGACAGTGAGAAGGCATTAAAGGCATTCATGGATGTCGTTGCAGAAGAGCTTAAGAAGGATGAGAAGATCCAGCTTGTAGGCTTCGGTACATTCGAGGTTGCCAAGAGAGCAGCAAGAACAGGTAAGAACCCACAGACAGGCAAGGCTATTAAGATTCCTGCTACAAAGGCTCCTAAGTTCAAGGCTGGTAAGGCACTTAAGGATACTGTTAATAAGTAATTCATCAGAATTAGTTATAGTTTATGAAAGATGCGCCGGGACACCTGTTCCGGCGCATCTTATGTTATTACAATTATTGAATGGACAGGAACGGAGTAAGTATGAGACTTGACAAATATTTAAAAGTATCACGGCTTATTAAACGCCGTACGGTTGCTAATGATGCATGTGATGCAGGACGTGTTATTGTCAATGACAAGGTCGTAAAAGCATCATATGATGTTAAAGAAGGCGATGTGATTGAGATTCAGTTCGGCAATAAGTCGGTAAAGGTCCGTGTTACGGATATAAGAGACACAACTAAAAAAGAAGAAGCCAAGGATATGTTTGAATATATCTGATAATTATTCATAATCCCGGAAGGACAGGTATATATTTATAGTAAGATGTTGGTCCGGAGGGATTATGATGGATGAGAAGCCAAAGCTTGCAAGAAAGCATTCACTTGATATGGAGAACAGGGAGAAGGCAAGGATAACCGGCGTTAATGACGTTATCTCATTTGACCTTGAGAATGTTCTCCTTGAGACGGATTACGGCATGATGACAATACATGGTGATGACCTTCATGTAAGGCGTCTGTCGGTGGAAAAAGGCGAAGTGGATGTTGACGGGCGTATAGATGCAATTCAGTATTCGGATGTCAAAAGCTATGCTAAGAAGGGCAGTTCTGTGATGTCGAGGCTGTTTGGGTGAGCACGCTGATAACGTGGGAGTGGGGATATCTGCTTGCTTCCATGATGTGGGGGATGGTGCTTGCGGGATGCTATGACATTATAAGGGTATTCAGAAGGGTTGTTGTCCACAGGGGCGTCCGGTGGATTTTTGCAGAAGATATGGTATACTGGATGTGCAGCGGATTTGTGATATTTCACGTTACATTTCTTATAAATGACGGAATTATAAGAAGTTTTTCGATTGCAGGATTTGCGATGGGAGCCGCGATATACAGGGTGGCAACACATAACTGGCTTGTTGACATGCTTGCGGCATGTATTAATTTTTTGCTGATTCCATTGAAAATGTTAATAAGATATTTTAAAATGTTATTCAGTTGGATTTTTAAAGTGAAGGTGACATTGGATGAGAAAGTTCGAGACAAAACAGGGAAGACAGGCGAGACTGAAGAGACAGAGGCGCTCTAACATACTGGCTATGGCAGCAGCAATTGTGGTTGTGCTGGTGCTGAGTATTGTTGTGTTTACCGGCAAGAGATCGCTTGATGCCAAAGGAAGAGAATATAATTCGCGGCGTGAAGAACTGTCACAGCAGATTGCCGAGGAAGAGTCCAGAAGCCAGTCACTTGAGGAATACAAAAAATATGTCAAAACCAAGAAGTTTGTTGAGGAGATTGCCAAGAATAAGTTTGGACTGTTATATCCTGATGAGATAATCTTCAGGTCTGAAGGTTCGGGCAGATAATTGAAGCGCATTACAGGACGCAGCCGCATGGCTGCGTTTTTTGTCGACCAAATGTAAAGGCAGCACAAGTCATTTTGACAAAACATGCAGTCGCTTAACTGTATAATGTCATGAAGAAAACGGCGGAATACATACGCCGGTAAGACTATAAGCAGACTGGAGTTTGACAGATGGAGACATATGACATTAAGATTGCATACTCAAAGGGAAAGCTGGAAGAATCAGCAAGAACATTCAGAAGGTTAAGTGAATCATGTGCCGATTGCGAGATAGCCAATGAACTTTCGGTAATGGCGGAAGTGATTGAACACTGCCTTGATGCCGGGGAAGAGCTTAAGGAGCCGGCTCCGCAGGTAAGGGGGAGTATAGAAAAAAGGCTTGCAAGAAGGGGAATCCGTGTGAAAAATATGTGTGTCCTGGCAGCCAATGACAGGCCGATAGAGATAATAATGCAGGCAAGAACTGCCAGAAAAGGCAATATAAGTGCTAAGGAGATATGCAAATGTCTGGAGAATATTCTTGGAATTGATTTTGAACCGTCAGAGGTGAACAGAAGGCTTGTCAATGAGACATATCATGATTATATATTTGTGCAGAGTCCAAGGTATCAGACGATAGTCGGCAAATGTTTTGTTACTTCTGATATGGACGGTGTATCAGGGGATAACTATTCGGTTGAATATCTTAGCGGTGGAAAACTTGCGGTTACGATTGCGGACGGAATGGGCAGCGGTGCAAGGGCAAGGAGTGAAAGCGGCGTTGTTATAGAACTGCTTGAGCAGAGCCTTGATGCGGGCTTTGATGCAAGGGCTGCGATAGAGCTTATAAATGCTGCAATATCGGCAGGAAGGCGCGAATGCCATCCGGTGACTGTTGATAACTGCCTTATAGACAGATATTCGGGAATAGCGGAATTTATAAAGCTTGGTGCGGCGTCAACATTTATAAAAAGAGACGGATGGGTTGAGATAATCCGTTCCACAACATTGCCTATAGGAGTGCTTGAAAGGATGGACTACGACGGAACATCCAAAAAGCTGTATGACGGAGATTATATAATAATGGTCAGCGATGGTGTCATAGAGGCTCTTGACGGAGATGACAAGGAAGAACAGATGGTGAGGATTATACAGAATATAGATGTGCGCGTGCCGGATGTGATTGCAAGTGACATAATAGAGGCGGCAATACAGGGAAAGACCGGGATAACGGATGATATGAGTGTGATAGTCACAGGGATATTTGACACACAAATTAATCTGTAATAATATGTTGCAGTAATATGTTTGCAGTGAGTGCGGATACGCAGCGATTAGGTACAGCAGAATGGGGATTGACGTGGATTTTACGGATAAAGTTTGCAGATACATAAAAGAAAATAAGATGATTAGTGCAGGAGACTGCGTGGTTGTCGGACTGTCCGGCGGAGCTGATTCAGTGAGCCTGCTTATGGTGCTTGGCAGCCTAAAGGAGAGGATGGCGTTTGAACTTAGGGCACTTCATGTTAATCATGGCATACGCGGTGAAGAGGCAATGCATGACGAGCTTTTTACGAAAGCACTCTGCGACAGGCTTGGAATCAGGCTTAAGACGGTTCATATAGATGTCCCGGCACTTGTGCAGGAGACACATATGTCATCCGAGGAAGCAGGAAGGCATGCGCGTCAGGACGAATTTGCAAGGCTGTGTGCCGAGATAGAAAAAGAAAAGACTGCGGGCCGGGAATCAGGACAGATACCGGGACAGACAGGCAGGCGTGTGGTAGTTGCGCTTGCGCATCACATGGACGACCAGGCAGAGACGGTTCTTCATAATCTTGTGCGCGGAAGTGCGCTTAAGGGGCTTGCGGGAATGTCACCTGTGAATGTTATGTATGGCACCTGTGATGGCGTAAGAACAGGGTATACAATAATAAGACCGCTGCTTTGTGTGAGGCGCGCGGCAATAGAAGAGTGGCTTCGCGGGCATAATCAGGAATATTGCACGGACAGCACCAATCTTGGCAATGATTATACCAGAAACCGCCTGCGCAATACGATTATTCCAATGCTTAATGACATGGTGAATGCCAATGCGGTAAGCAATATAGCGTCTGCGGCAGCATTTGCGAAAGAAGCGCAGGATTATATAAACAGGCAGGCCGAGGCTGCATTTGCCCAATGCGCAGATGTGCGTGAGCGTGAGACTGTAATAGATGCAGTAAGGCTTTCACAATATGACAGGATTATAAGAAAATATGTAGTGCACATGGCTATAGCATCAGAAGCTAAAGCAGCCAAGGATATATGCGCGGTTCATGTGGAAAGTGTTGAAGCACTTATCGGGGCCGGAACCGGAAGCAGTGTGGATATTCCGTATGGACTTAAGGCAAGGCGCAGGTATTCTGAAATAGTAATACAAAAAGCTGATATGAAGTGCGATGGGCAAAACGGCGGTGTGGATGAACATGATGGCTGCTGGTACTCAAAAAACGGATGGTATGCAGCTGATCGTATTAATTTGCAAAAAAATGCACATTCATTCCAACAAAATGACTATACGAAATTAATTGATTATGATAAAATAAAATTTAATCTGCAATTAAGAACAAGACAGGAAGAGGACTTTATCTGCGTGTACAGTGATGGGCGGAGCAAGAAGCTCGGCAGGTTCATGATTGAGCAGAAGATACCCGCAGAATACAGAGACAGGGTGCTTGTTGTGGCAGACGGCAATGAGATTGTATGGATAGTCGGATTCAGAATGAGTGAGCGTTATAAAGCGCAGGATACGACAATAAATACAGCTATGATAAGTGTCGGGAATGGATCAGGAGGAGACGATGGAGAAGATATCAGAATTAATCAGCCAGAAGGCGGTGGAGACAAGAATAGCAGAGATAGCAGAGCAGATTAATAAGGAATATGAAGGCCGTGACGTGCATCTTATATGTATACTCAAAGGAAGCCTGTTCTTCACATGTGAACTTGCCAAGAGACTTACTGTGCCGGTAACGATAGACTTTATCCAGGTCTCAAGCTATGGCTCAGGTACGGTCTCAAGCGGCAATATTAAGATAAAAAAAGAGCTTGATGAGAGCATTGAAGGAAGAGATGTAATTGTAATCGAAGATATAATTGATTCGGGTAATACATTGTCCAGACTCGTACCTTATCTTCAGAAGATGGGACCGGCATCACTTAAAATCTGTACACTGCTTGACAAGCCGGACAGGCGCGAGGCAGATGTGAATGTTGATTATAACGGGTTTGACATACCTGATAAGTTTGTAGTGGGATATGGACTTGACTATGATCAGAAATACAGAAATCTTCCGTACATAGGTGTAATTGAGTTCGTTGATTAAGATATGCCGTATATAGAAATGTCAGATAGAGGAGAATCAGATGAATAATAACAGATTTAATGGCATGTGGCTGTATCTCGTGATACTTCTTATAGCTGCATGTGCAGTATTCTCATTACGCGGGATCAGGTCGGATGAGCGTACGCAGTATTCGTATCAGCAGCTGACTGAGGATATTGAAGATGATAATATAAACAACATAATTATTCAGCAGAATGAGCAGGTCCCTACGGGAAAGCTTACGGTAACTCTTAAGTCATCATCAGATGGTGCTGACAGGGTCATGTATGTGTCAGATGTCAACGCAATACAGGAATTGCTTAATTCCAATGGGGTTAGTTACCAGATGAGGGATGTCAAGGTTGAGAACTCATGGCTTTCAATTCTTCTGCCATGTGCAATGTCGCTTATTGTGGTGATATTCCTGTTCTTTATGATGACAAGGCAGGCATCAGGCGGAAGCAATGCCAAGATGATGAATTTTGGAAAGAGCCGTGCCAAGATGATTATTAATCCCGACAAGCTTGTTAAGTTCAGCGATGTTGCCGGGCTTGATGAGGAAAAGGAAGAACTGGAGGAGATAGTTGATTTCCTTAAGGATCCGCAGAAGTATACTAATCTTGGAGCAAGAATACCTAAGGGTGTAATACTTACAGGTGCTCCGGGTACAGGTAAGACAATGCTTGCCAAGGCAGTAGCGGGAGAGGCGGGAGTGCCGTTCTTTAGTATATCCGGTTCTGATTTTGTTGAGATGTTTGTTGGTGTAGGTGCATCAAGAGTCAGGGATCTCTTTGACGATGCCAAGCATAACGCTCCGTGTATAGTATTTATCGATGAGATAGATGCGGTCGCAAGAAGGCGTGGAACCGGAATGGGCGGCGGACACGATGAGAGGGAGCAGACACTCAACCAGATGCTTGTTGAGATGGACGGATTCGGCGTTAATGAAGGCATTATCGTAATGGCAGCAACCAACCGTGTTGATATCCTTGATCCTGCAATATTACGTCCGGGACGTTTTGACCGTAAGATTGTCGTGGGAAGACCTGATGTTAAGGGCAGGCTTGAGATACTTAAGGTTCACGCACGTAAGAAGCCGCTTGGAGATGATGTTGATCTTGACAGCCTTTCGAGAACAACAGCAGGCTTTACCGGAGCAGATCTGGAGAATCTGCTTAATGAGGCTGCAATATATGCAGCTAGGAACGGTCGCAGATATATAAGTAATTCAGATGTTAATTATGCATTTGTCAAGGTTGGCATCGGTGTTGAGAAGAAGAGCAGAATTATATCGGAAAAAGAGAAGAAGATTACGGCTTACCATGAGGCCGGACATGCAATACTGTTCCATGTTCTGCCGGATGTCGGCCCTGTCCATACAATATCAATCATACCTACAGGACTTGGGGCAGCAGGATATACAATGCCGCTCCCTGAAAAAGATGAGATGTTCAACACTAAGGGCAAGATGATTCAGAATATAATTGTAAGCCTTGGCGGACGTGTCGCTGAAGAGCTTGTGTTTGATGATATCACAACAGGAGCTTCACAGGATATTAAGCAGGCAACACAGACTGCACGTTCAATGGTGACCAAGTATGGATTCTCCAAGGAACTTGGACTTATTAATTATGATGATGACAGTGACGAGGTATTCATCGGAAGAGACCTTGCACATGCAAGACCTTACAGTGAGGCTGTAGCAGGCAGGATTGATGATGAGGTCAAGGAGATAATAGACGACTGCTATAAGCAGGCATCGGATATAATTGCAAAGCACCGCGATGTTCTCGACAGATGTGCGGAGCTTCTTATAGAAAAAGAAAAAGTTACAAGGGAAGAATTTGAGGCGCTGTTTTAATATAAAAATGTATTGGCAGGTATTGCAACAGGTAATATGTATTTGAGTGCATACAACAAATTCGACATTTTGCACAAAAAAATATGTCGATTTTTGTTACATTTGTGACCACTTACAGTAGGCGCGATGCTATAATAAATATCGTAAAAACCCCCCAATACATTATTTATATATTACACCCCATAATAAGTGAAATACCTTCTCCAAAAAGGACAGCCTGCAACGCTGTCCTTTTTGCATGTTTTTTTACAAGTCTTTTTACACAGTCTTTTTTACAAGTTACTTTTTTCCTTGAATTATCCCACGTTTCGTTATAGAATTAATCTGTATATGTTGTAGTTTTGGAAGGAGAGCGGTCCCTATCTATGCGAATTACTAAGAATTTTGATGGCATGACGGTTTGTGAGAAGAGACTTAATTATCTCATGAATGTTAAGCCTATACTTAATATACATGCCATATTCAGTGATGCAGGTCCGGAATACAGAATTCCACCAGAGCCTGATAAGGATGAGAATGTGAAGCTTAGGCTTAGAACAGCAAGATACAACATCGACGAGGCCTGCGTTGTGGTTAACAATAACAGAATTGCCATGCACAGGACATTTTCTAATGAGCTGTTTGACTTCTATGAGGCAGAGATTAATGTCGGAAGTGAGAAGCTTTATTATTACTATGAAGTACGTGTTGGAAAGGTTGTATGTTATTATAACCAGATTGGCGTTATGAGAGATCTTAACCCATTCTACAATTTTCAGATAATGCCGGGCTTTAAGACCCCACAGTGGGCTAAGGGTGCTGTCATGTATCAGATTTTTGTTGACCGTTTTTGTAATGGGGATAAGACCAATGATGTGCTTACTAATGAATATGCATATATCGGTCAGCATGTTGAACGTGTAGAGGAATGGGATTCAAGACCTAATGAGATGGATGTGCGCCGTTTCTATGGCGGTGATCTTCAGGGCGTTATGGATAAGCTTGATTATCTTCAGGATCTCGGTGTTGACGTAATATATTTTAATCCATTATTTGTGTCACCGTCTAATCATAAGTATGATATTCAGGACTATGATTATATAGACCCACATATCGGCAGGATTACAGATGATGGCGGAAGCCTGCTTGACGAGGGGGATAATGACAATACAAAGGCTTCAAGATATATAAAGAGAGTTACGGGAAAGAAGAATCTCGAAGCAGGCAATGAATTCTTTGCGCAGCTTGTGAGTGAAGCGCACAGAAGGAATATGAAGGTCATTATTGACGGAGTTTTCAATCATTGCGGTTCGTTCAACAAATGGCTTGACAGAGAACATATATATTATGCATCAGAGGAGAACTATGAGAAGGGGGCATATGTAGACCGCAACAGCCCTTACCATGACTTCTTCAAATTCTACGGGGATACATGGCCTGATAATAATTCATATGACAGCTGGTGGGGCAATGATACGCTTCCGAAGCTTAATTATCAGGGATCACCAAAACTTGAAGAATATATACTGAGAATAGCAGCTAAGTGGGTATCGGCACCGTATAATGTCGATGGCTGGAGACTTGATGTGGCGGCAGACCTTGGATATGGTACGGAGTACAACCATGAGTTCTGGCGTAAGTTCCGTAATGTCGTGAAGAAAGCCAACCCTGATGCGCTTATTCTTGCTGAGAATTATGGAGATTCATATGACTGGCTGCAGGGTGACCAGTGGGATACCATAATGAATTACGATGCATTTATGGAACCTGTTACATGGTTTCTTACAGGAATGCAGAAGCACAGCGATGAGTTCAGGCAGGATATGCTTGGCAATGTAGATAATTTCTTTGGCGTAATGAATCACAATATGGCAAGAATGGGAGGACAGGCAGTTGGTATTGCCATGAATGAACTGTCTAACCATGATCATTCAAGATTTCTTACAAGGACTAACAGGACTGTCGGCAGGCTTGCATCAAAAGGTTCGGATGCTGCATCCCAGGGCGTCAATAAAGCCGTATTTATGGAGGGAGTAGTTATTCAGATGACATGGCCGGGCGCACCGACGATATATTATGGTGATGAAGCCGGTGTATGTGGATGGACCGATCCTGATAACAGAAGAACATATCCGTGGGGACATGAAGATAAGGAACTTATAGCATTTCACAGGGATATAATAGCTGTGCACAAATCAAGTCCTGCACTTATGCATGGATCATATAAGATGCTTGTCGCAGAACATAATCTTATATGCTATGGAAGATTCTGCGAGGATGATGTGGTTATCGTAGTTATTAACAACGGTGATGACGAGCGGCGTGTGAATATACCGGCATGGCAGACAGGACTTACTTCGCATGATGATGTGGAGCAGGTGCTTGTGACGTATGATGGCGGATATAGCACGGAACGTCTTGGATACAGTGTGCCGGGGGGATATCTGGATCTTGGATTAAGAAGAACATCTGCGGTAATACTAAGAAAGATACAGTATTAGATTGGAGAATATATGGATAAGAGAGATAACGAATTAAACAATATACAGAATTCACAGGCAGGTCAGGAGAGCAGGCCTAAGGCTGACGGAATGAGAGAGCCGAGAAGACTTGCTAAGTCAGTCCCACCTTCATCGGGGACACCGAGACGTCAGCGCCCGCAGGGACAGCAGGCAAAGCAGGGCGCAGGAAGTGCATCTTCGGGCGCGGCGAGACGCCCACGCCAACAGGGACAGCAGAGTGGAGAGAGAAGCGCTGCCGGACAGGGAAGAAGCCCTCAGAGACAGTCGGGACCGGGACAGAGCAGACCGAGAAGAATGCCTAATCCCGGTGCACAGGCGAAGAGAGCTGAAGGACGCAGATATATACCTCTTGATGAGGCGGATGACAGTCGTTTTACCGACATTAAGCTGAATAAGAAGATGCGTACATGGAACAAATACAAGAACTATATATTCGGCGGTATCGCAATTATAATTCTTGTGGTAATAGTGGCATTCAGTGTCCGTTCATGTGCCAATGACAAGAAGCAGGAGGAAGAGTCACTCTATTCAAAGCCTTCAATGGGACCGCTTCAGGTAACACAGGGAGCTGATACCCAGACTCAGACACAGGCATCGACAGAAGTGCAGACGACACAGGCAGCTACACAGGCAGCGGGAGGAGTTGTATCCACTACTAAGACGGCTGCGGCTGAGGACTTTACAAGTGAGGCATCATACAGCAAGAGTGTATTTATTGGCGATACAATTGTATCGGGAATGGAATACTATAAGTATCTGGGCTCAGATAAGATAATAGCTGATACTAATCTTACTGCATCAAAAGCAGCGGATAAGGTGAGCCAGCTTGCATCATCTAATCCTGAGAAGGTCTATATCATGCTTGGACTTAATGATCTTAACTACAACTCCAAGACTGTAGACTCAATTGCACAGGATTTTGCAAGTCTTATTACACAGATTAAGCAGACAGTTCCAGCAGCAAAGATATATCTTGTTTCTGTAACACCTATAACAAAGGCATGTGAGAGCAAGAGCAGCATTTACATTACAATGAGTAATGTTGAGGCACTTAATGCAAAGTTAAAAGAGGTTGCGGCAACATCAGGGGCAACATTTACGGATATTAATTCTGCATTCCAGGATTCTTCGGGATATCTTAATTCGGCAGTGACAGGCAATGGATATAACCTTAAGAATGAGTATTACGGATTCCTTCTGAATACGCTTGCAGAGATGACTAAGTAAGAGCGGAGCACGGGAGATGAATTTTCATGTATTAACATTGTTTCCACAGATGATACTTGATGGGATGAATACAAGTATTATGGGGAGGGCAATCAGCAAAGGAAAGCTTTCAGTTGATGCTGTGAATATCAGGGACTTTTCAACCAATAAGCATATGAAGGTTGATGACTACACATATGGAGGCGGGGCAGGAATGCTTATGCAGGCTGCTCCGGTATGTGCGGCATATCGTTCGGTTGAAGAGAGCATAGGAAGGAAGCCGAGGGTTGTGTATCTTACACCGCAGGGACGGGTGTTTAACCAGCAGATGGCATGGGAGCTTGCACAGGAAGATGAACTTGTATTCCTGTGTGGACATTACGAAGGTATTGACGAGAGAGCGCTTGAGATGATAGTTACGGATTATGTATCTATAGGTGATTATGTTCTGACAGGCGGTGAGCTTCCGGCTATGGTTGTTATGGATGCCGTGGCGAGACTTGTGCCGGGTGTGCTTAATAACGATGAGTCAGCTCAGTTTGAAAGTTTCCACGACAATCTTCTTGAGTATCCGCAATATACAAGACCTGAGGAATTCGAGGGCAGGAAAGTTCCGCCGGTTCTTCTGTGCGGTGACCATGCTAAGGTTGAAGCATGGAGACTTGAACAGTCAATTGAGAGAACTAAAAAGTTCAGACCGGATCTGTACGAAAAGTACAGACAGGAACATCCGGAAGATACAGCAGGTAAGAAAAAGAGATAAGAGTGATATAGACTAGACAGGGAATACAAAGGTATGATAGATACATATGTTGCCATAGATCTGGAGACAACCGGAACCAATCCTGCTGAGGACAGGATAATTGAGGTAGGGGCGGCAAAAGTGGAGTGTGGACGTGTCGTGAGCACATTTTCAACATTTGTCAATCCACAGATATCAATAAGTCCGAGAATAACGTCTCTCACAGGCATTACAGATGAAGATGTTGCGGGTGCACCGGTAATTGCCGATATAATTGCTGATATGATTGCATATACAAAGGATGTTCCGATTCTCGGACACAATGTGATATTTGATTACAGCTTCATAAAAAAAGCAGCAGCTAACAGTAAGCTGGAATATGCAAAAGAAGGAATTGACACGCTTAAGATTGCGCGAAGAATTCTCCCGGATGTTCCGCATAAGAATCTTCCGGCGCTGTGTGAGCATTTTAAGATAGACCCGGGCAAGAGCCACAGGGCGCTTGATGATGCGATAAGTGCATCGAAGCTGTATTACGCACTGTATGCTGTTAATCCGGAAGATGAGATGTTCAATAAGGCAATGGTTCTTAATTATAGTGTTAAGAAGGATTCACCGATAACGCCGGCACAGAAAAAATACCTTACGGCACTTGCTCAATACCATAATGTGGCGGTAACAGTTCCAATAGACAGTATGACAAAGAGCCAGGCCTCACGCATGATTGATGGTATTATCGGACAGTATGGCAGAATCCCGGTATATTAAGTACGTGGTCAGGCATTCAGCTCATCCATTTTTTTGAGAATATACTTTTTCATCGGAGTGTTCAGCATATGAACTCGGTTACGGAGATTGTTGAATTTGTCTGAATCTCCGTTTTTTATATAGCAGGATGCCAGCAGAATGTAGTTGCTGCTTGTGTCAGTACCGCATTCGATTCCAAATTCAAGGACGCGGACAGCTTCTTCAACATGACCTTCATTAATGAGCTGCTCACCCCACTTTACTATGGTGCCGGTAAGCGCAGCATAATTATTATCATACTCAGAGAGTGCGGGCAGATTGGCAGCACCGTAAGTAAGCTTAAGGTCTGTGTTGGTTATTCCTTGAAGATTTACTATCCTGCATGATGCGAGATGCCTGATTGTTTCCTGACAGGAAGCAATTTCTTTTGAGGGATTTGAAAAAAATGGTAGGGAATCAAGCGGGATTGTGATATAATCAAGAGAATCAAGGCTCTGCCTTCTTGTGGCGTTGGCCCTGGATTCACGCTCAAGATAAGCCGATTCGGTTAATCTGTCACGGCGGTAAGTGTATTTTACAAAAGCCGTGAATGCAAGTGAAAGAATCAGAACAATAATAAATATCATCGAAAACCTCCTGAAAGGAATAATTATGATTAATTTTACAAGCAAAAAGAATAAAAAAATCCTTGTTGTAGTAATATCTATAATGATAATAGCGATGGTAGCACCGCTTGTGTTAAGCTCAGTACTGGGAATATTGTAATACCTGTACTGTACAGCTGTCAATTACAATGCTTATGCACGAACCTGAGATGCGCATAAAGTAGCGCAGGAATGGAGAATATTATGCTCTCGGATACAGTTTTCAGAAGAAGCGTTCTTAAGAATATAACTGAATACAGATCAGGCAGCCAGGGCATATTATCAGCAGTCAGCAATGGAAGATATGCGGTTATTGATGCATGTAATGCTCTTGCGTGCCGCGGCGGGGAGCCGGAAGGCATTAATGCGGCGGTTACAATCCCTGACAGCTATGATGAGAAGTTACTCAAAAAGCTCATTGCAGATATAGATGCGCAGTGCAGAACGTGTGGGACACATATTGAGGATGTTGCGGTCAGTACATCTCAGCACATACGGAAGCCTGTTATAACAGCAAGTGCATTTGGCAGAAGCAGCGAGGGAATGCCTGCCGGTATGCAAAAGGCGGGTGGTAATCTTGATATAATCGCATCAGGAAGTATCGGAATGTCAGGCATAATGAATGTGCTGGATTCGCATATGGATGAGGCAAAGAAAGTCTATGCTGACAGTGTCATTAATGCGGCGGCTGCAGACGCGGGGAAGCTGTCTGTCGCAGACAGGGCGTCACTTGCAGCAGGGGCAGGAGCATCATACCTTGTGGCAGCAGGCGATGGCGGTATATATGCAGCACTGTGGCGGCTGGCAGCGGATAATGGATGTGGTTTTGATATTAATCTCAGAGATATTCCTGTAAAGCAGGAGATAATCGAGATGTGTGAGCTGTTTGATATTAATCCTTATGAGTTATCATCTACGGGATGTATGCTGATGACAGCTGAAGATGGATGTGGTATAGTTGATGTACTTAATGAGAATGGCTATGACGCTGTTGTTATCGGACATACAACTAAGGAGAAGGCTAAGATGATGCATCTTGAAGATGAGGTGCGTTATCTGGATGTACCGCGTAATGAGGAATCAGAAAGGTTTATACAGCTTTAATATAATAGAATGGAGAAGGATAATGAGAGAGAAAATCCTGAATATGCTTGAAAAAAACGGCCGTATTGATATTAAAGATATGGCGACAATGCTTGGAACGAATGAGACTGTAATAGCTAATGAGATGGCAGATATGGAGAAAGAGCATATCATATGCGGCTATCATACACTGATTAACTGGGATAACACAAGCGATGAGAAGGTTACTGCACTTATAGAGATTAAGGTAACTCCACAGCGCGGCGTAGGATTCGACAGTATAGCAGAGAGAATCTACAATTACGAGGAGATTACATCACTGTATCTTATGTCTGGCGGATTTGACTTTACTGCAATTATCGAGGGTAAGACAATGAAGTCCGTAGCACAGTTTGTCTCGAGCAAGCTTGCACCGCTTGAATCTGTTCTTAGCACTTCAACACATTTTATTCTTAAAAAATATAAAGATTACGGCACGGTTCTTGATGTGCCTGACAAAGATGAGAGGATGCTGGTGACACCATGAGAAACCCTGTAGCAAAGAAGGTCACACAGATTGAGCCTTCAGGAATAAGAAAGTTTTTTGATATTGTAAGTGAGATGCAGGATGCCATATCTCTTGGCGTTGGTGAGCCTGATTTTGACACTCCGTGGAGCGTAAGGGAAGAGGGCATATATTCACTCGAGAGAGGAAGAACGTTCTATACTGCTAATGCGGGTCTTAAGGAACTGCGTATTGAGATTGGCAATTATATCTCAAGAAAATATGACCTGCATTATGATGCTGTTCATGAGATTATGGTAACAGTCGGTGGAAGCGAGGCAATAGACCTTGCACTTCGTGCAATGGTAGATCCGGGAGATGAAGTGCTTATTCCACAGCCAAGCTATGTATCGTATCTGCCATGTGCGGTTATGGCAGATGCCAAGCCGGTAATAATTAATCTCAAGGAAGAGAATGAGTTCAAGCTTACCAGAAAGGAGCTTGAAGAGAGTATAACAGACAAGACTAAGATTCTGGTGCTTCCGTTCCCGAATAATCCGACAGGTGGAATTATGACTAAGGAAGAACTTGAGGAGCTTGTACCGGTTATTATAGAGCATGACCTGTACGTTATCTCTGATGAGATATATGCGGAGCTGACATATAAGGGCAGGCATGTATCGATAGCAAGCCTTCCGGGGATGCATGACAGAACTGTCACGATTAACGGATTTTCAAAAGCATTTGCAATGACAGGATGGAGACTGGGGTATGCTATAGCACCTAAGGTGATTATGGACCAGATGATTAAGCTTCATCAGTTCGCAATTATGTGTGCACCTACCAACAGTCAGTTCGCTGCTGTCGAAGCACTTAAGAACTGCGATGATGAAGTCGCAAAGATGGTAGAAGCATATGACCAGAGAAGAAGATTTTTGATAGATGCATTAAGAGGAATGGGACTTGAATGCTTTGAACCGTTTGGAGCATTTTATGTATTCCCGTCAATTAAGAAGTTCGGACTTTCATCAGATGAATTCGCCAGCAGGCTGCTTAGAGAGGAGAAGCTTGCTGTAGTTCCGGGAACGGCATTCGGTGACTGCGGAGAGGGCTTCCTGAGAATATCTTATGCATATTCACTTACTGATTTGAAAAAGGGATTAGAGCGATTACAGAGATTTATTAATAAACTTCAGGCCGAATGATGAGTTTGATGAGGTTCCTGTATTCGTGGAGGGAGATACTATGGCGGATTTTAATGTAAACCTTATTAACCCGTTTCTTATGGCATCATCGAGCGTGATAAGAGATGTATGCCAGTGCGAACTTAAAGTAGGTAAGCCATACGTAAAAGGCGGAGATTTTAAAGAGGATACTGTAATGATAATGATCGGACTTACGGGCGAGCTCAGAGGACAGGTAATGCTTGTGTTCAATGAGAAGAATGCACTGTCGGTCGTAAGCCGGATGGCGATGATGGAGATTACAGAGATGAATGAACTTGCGGTAAGTGCCATAAGTGAGCTTACCAACATGATTATGGGTAATGCCGCGACAATTCTTTCAACGAAGGGAATTGCTGTGGATATTACACCACCTACATTCTGTCATGGTTCATTCAGTGTTAGTACCGCTTATACGAAAGATGTATGTGTGCCTCTGCTCTCAGACGGAGAGACATTCGTTGAAGTTGATATTGCGATAAAAGGTGAGGAAGAATGATAAATATAGTACTGCATGAGCCGGAGATGCCTGCGAATACCGGTAATATAGGACGTACATGTGTGGCAGCAGGAGCAAGGCTGCATCTCATAGAACCGCTTGGATTTCATATCAATGAAAAGATGGTGAAGAGGGCGGGACTTGATTACTGGGACAAGCTTGATGTAACAGTGTATGATAACTATGAAGATTTTCTTGAGAAGAATCCCGGAGCCAAGATATATATGGCAACAACGAAGGCACCACATACCTACTGTGATGTGCGCTATGAAGATGACTGCTATATTATGTTTGGTAAGGAAAGTGCAGGAATACCGGAAGATATACTTGTGCAGCATCCGGATACTGCAATAAGAATACCTATGATAGGCGACATACGCTCATTGAATCTGTCCAATTCGGTTGCAATAGTTCTGTATGAAGCTTTAAGACAGCATGATTTTGCGGATATGAGGCTTCATGGGCATCTGCGTAATTATGAATGGAGCGAATAATAATCAATGCGGCTTTCTGTAAGGAAGCCGCATTTTTTATACAGATTCAGTGCAGCCGTGTTCCTTCCTGATACCTGAAGCATGAATACAGGCGCAGGCATATTGTTATCATTGGAAGTTGTTAATGCGGCAGCTATGATACACTGCATAAGAAGCAATGCAAGCCCCTTACGGCGGTGATGTGCGTCTGTCTCAACACCCCAGATGCATATGTAGGAATTCTCATCATCAAGGAAGCAGGATGACAGGATATTATCTTCGGAATCAGTTATACAGCAGAACACTGATTCCTCTTCTTCATCTTCATGGAAAAAAAGGTTGGCAGCCGCAAGCTGTTCCTGTAAAGGAACCGGAAGTCCCTCATATAAAGCAGAGCCGGAATCATTATCTGAATTCCCTGCCGGATAATTATTACAGTCGAGCTTCAGAAGATACTCAGAATGTGAGTATGCAGGTGAAGGATTGGATGCTGTATCCGGTGTATTGTCTGATGTGTGGACAGGTGCGTAATAAAAATGGCTTATGTTAAGAAGCGCGGCCGAACGCCGCGCTTCATTAAGCAGTAAGCCAAACACACCCCTGCTGCGCATATCAGGAGCTACAAGTGCAGTAATCTCAGCTTCATCACATCCCGGGACATAGATGAATGAAAGAAAGCCTATCAGACGGCTGCCATCCCAGGCAGCAAAGAAAACGTCAGCATCAGCCTGAACCTCATCTTCATAATAAAGCTCGTATTCAGGCATGCAGGAATTAAGGCTCTCAATACATTCAAGAACATCCGTGGTTAAGCTGTTGTATGCTTTTATTGTAAAAATATTATCAGACATATGGTAACCTAATCTCCGTAAATTATGTGATTATGAGGCATTGCCGGAGCTTAAGGACGAAGTCCCATTCCACCCTCCAGTGTTATTGTCTCACCGCTCATATACTTGAAGTCAGGAGATGCAAGCTGTACGCATGCACGTCCTATCTCAGTCTCTACGTTGCCGTAATGTCCGGCAGGAGGCATCTTAACATTAGCCTTGAATGCATCAGGATAAGCCTGCTGGAACTTCTCAAGCTGGGCAGTCCATGCAAGAGGGCATACGATATTGACATTGATTCCGTCAGGACCCCATTCTGTAGCCGCAACTCTTGTAAGCCCACGGATACCTTCCTTGGCAGCAGCGTATGCACACTGTCCGAAGTTGCCGAAAAGTCCGGCACCCGACGCAAAGTTAATTACTGTTCCCTTAGTCTCCTTAAGATATGGATAACATGCCTTCATGTAGTAGAATGCAGCATAAAGACCTGAATATACGGCAAGGTCAAACTGCTCTGTTGTGTGGTCTGCAAGAGTTACACCTGAAGCAGAGGCCTGTGCATTATTGATAAGTACATCAATTCTCCCAAATGTATCAACTGCCTGCTTAACTACGTTCTGAACGGCAGCCTCATTGTCGGCACCTGCGCTTACATCAGCCTGAACAGGAAGAACTCTGATGCCGTAAAGACGCTCAAGTTCTTCCCTGGCATCCTCAAGCTTCTGCACGTTACGTCCTGTTATGACAAGGTTAGCCCCTTCCTTTGCATAAGCAGTTGCAATACCATAGCCGATAGAACCGCAGCTTCCGTCCCTTAATACGGCGCGTCCTCCACCTGTGATTATGGCTGTCTTACCTGTAAGAAATCCCATGATTCTTATTCTCCTCTCATAATTGAAAATAGTTGTGTTTTGATAACAAAACTTATGTATTATTTTATAGGATATCGAATGTTTAATCAACCAATGAATTATGTATATTTTCTCAGTATGTATCTTTAGGTACGGAATATTACAATATGTAAACTGTAATGCCACGAAACAGGGTATTCATTACAACATTGCTATTTGCCATTTTTGAATGTATAATTAACTATTATTTGTAGAGGAGCGTATGTAAATGGGCAGGGTAGCAGTACTTACGGACAGCAATAGCGGAATTACGCAGATAGAAGCAAAAGAACTTGGAGTTAGTGTAATACCGATGCCGTTTTTTATTAATGGCCAGATGTATCTTGAAGATATAAATCTTACACAGGAGGAATTCTATAAGCATCTGGTTGAGGATTCGGAGATATCAACATCAATGCCGTCTCCCGGAGAATGCATTGATGCATGGGAGAAACTTCTTAAGGAGTATGATGAAATTGTATTTATACCTATGTCGAGCGGTCTCAGCAGCTTCTGCCAGACAGCAACAATGCTTGCAGAGGATTACGACGGAAGAATACAGGTTGTCAATAACCAGAGAATATCTGTTACGATGAGACAGTCGGTTCTTGATGCGAAGCAGTATGTGGCACAGGGACGCAGTGCGGCGGAGATTAAGCAGCTGCTTGAAGAGTCTAAGATGGAGTCGAGTATTTATATAACACTTGATACACTTAAGTATCTTAAGAAGGGTGGCAGAATAACACCTGCAGCGGCTGCAATCGGTACAATACTTAAGCTTAATCCGGTACTGCAGATACAGGGTGAGAAGCTTGATGCATTTGCAAAGTGCCGCGGCAAGCAGGCAGCTAAGAAGACGATGATTAGCGCCATTAAACATGACCTTGAGACAAGATTTGCAGATGCGGCAGGCAATAAGAGAATTCATATTGGTGCAGCATATACAGGTAATCCTGAAGAGGCAGCCGTGTGGGAAAAAGAGATAAGGGAAGCATTTCCTGAATATGATTTACATATGGATCCGCTGTCACTCAGTGTTGCATGTCATATAGGACACGGCGCGCTTGCAATAACAGCGACTGTATATGGTCCGGAACTTGATTCATAGTATGTAAGGAGAGCAGTATGTTAAGATGTGACGTTGCTAAGACAGACAAGTGGAACATTGAGGATATATACGAAGATGATGCTGCGTGGCAGTCTGATTATGACTGCTTTGCGGATGAATTAAATAAAGGACTTCAATACAGAGGGCGTCTCGCTGATTCAGCGCAGACGCTCCTTGACGCAATAAAGATATATGATGAACTTGATGAGAAAGCAGAGAAGATATATGTATATGCATATATGAGGCTTTATGAAGATATGTCAGATGCTGCAAGTCAGGGAATGGCGCAGAAAGCGCAATCGCTTGTAGTTAAGTTTGCTTCTGAATATTCATTTATTGAACCGGAGATTCTGGCAATTGACGAGAATATCCTGCGCGGCTGGATGAATGGAAATTTAGGGCATTATACGCATATGATAGAGGATATCCTTCTGGAGAAGCCGCATACACTCTCAGCAGACAAAGAGCAGCTGCTTGCACAGGCGTCGGTTATGCAGAGTGCGCCTAAAGATATATTTTCACAATTCAACAATTCAGATATCAGGTTCGCAGATATAACGGACGAGAACGGAGAGAGCGCGTCTCTTACCAATGGTGTATATGGGAGATTTATGGAGAGCAGCGACAGGCGTGTAAGGAAAGAAGCTTTTGAGAGCCTGTACAGGGAATATGCCGGGCATATTAATATGCTTGCGGCGGCATATACAGCCAATCTTAAGCAGGCGGGATTCTATGCGGGAGTACGTAATTACGGTTCATCTCTTGAGATGTATCTTTCACAGAATAATATACCGGTTAATGTATACACAAATCTCATAGATACAGTGAACAGGCGGATGGAGCTTATGCACAGATATGTAAGGCTGCGTAAGCGGGCACTCGGAGTTGATGAGCTTCATATGTATGATGTCTATGCACCTATGGTTCCGAATTACAGTATGAAGGTGGGCTATGATGAAGCCAAGGAGATGGTGCTTGAAGGAATGAGACCGCTCGGAGAGCATTACGGCAGGATACTCCGTGAAGGCTTTGATGGTGGATGGATTGATGTAAGGGAGAATCAGGGCAAGCGCAGCGGTGCGTATTCATGGGGAGAGTATGGGACACATCCTTACGTAAGCCTTAATTATTCGGACAGACTTGATGATGTATTCACGCTGGCACATGAGATGGGGCATGCAATACATACATATCATTCTAATAAGAAGCAGCCGCATGTATATGCAGGATACAGGATATTTGTTGCAGAAGTGGCCTCTACATGTAATGAAGTACTGCTTATGAGAAGTCTTCTTGAGAAGTGTACGGACAATAGGGAAAGAAAGTATCTGCTTAATCATTTCCTTGAGCAGTTCAAGGGAACTTTGTTCAGACAGACGATGTTTGCTGAATTTGAAATGCAGACGCATGAGGCACTACGGAATGGAGAAGCACTTGGGGCGCAGGACATTTGCAATATATACAGGAAGCTGAATGAAAAGTACTTCGGAAGTGATATGGTACTTGATAAACAGATTGAGTATGAATGGGCAAGAATACCGCATTTTTATACGCCTTTTTATGTATATCAGTATGCAACAGGCTTTTCGGCAGCAATTGCTATAGCCCGGTCACTTATTGACGGTTATAAGAAGGGGGATGACAGTGCACGTGAGGGATATTTCAGATTCCTTTCGGGCGGCAGCTCTATGCATCCGATTGAACTTCTTAAGCTTTGCGGCATAGATATGACATCACCGGCTCCTGTCGAGGCCGCATTGGATGTATTTGAGGAGCTGTTGGATGAATTTGAAAATGGAATCTGAAGGAATGAAATGTGGTATGGTTTTCGATAAAATATACAGGTATACTGTCGGAGTGCTTATGATTGTTATTACGGGTGTACTGTTTGCAATGGCATTGTCCGGTACGTCATTCATATCTCAAAGTGAGCATACAACATACAGGGCAGACAATTTTATTGTGCAGCTTGCAGCAGTACTTGCCGTTACCGCAATTACATTTGCTGCCGTCAGGCTTAAGAAGCAGCCGAAATTTAGAAAAGCCGCAGCTGCGGCATGTGTACTGCTTGGAATTTTTCTGTTTGCGCTTATAGTCGGAACTCAGATGGCACCCGGTTCGGATTCGGGAATGATATGTGCGGTCGCGAGGCGGATAATACGCAATGATCTGTCGGAAGATTTTACACAGACAACGATTCAGTATATGCAGAAGTATCCCAACCAGAATGGAATGGTTGTATTTATATGGGCGCTGTTTAATTTTATCGGAACGGACAATTATATTGCACTTCAGCTGATTAATCTTGCAGCACTTTTTATTGCATATTACTACATATACAGACTTATAAAGGAAGTGTTTGGCGAAGATATTGCAGCGGTAAGCGTTATTGTCATGTGTATGTTCCTGCCATTTTCAATATATGTCATGTTTGTCTATGGAACGATGCTCGGAATGGCATGCGCCATGGCGGCGTGCTATATGCTTGTGCGTTTTGTCAGAGACGGGCATATGAGGCATGGCGTGCTGTCAGCAGTCATGGTGGCACTTGCATGCGTATTCAAGTCTAATTATATGATTGTGTTTGCAGCACTCCTCATTACAGAGCTGATTATACTGATTAAGACAAGAAGCAGGAAGATGCTCGCAGCAGCAGTGCTCATGACAGCACTTAATATGATGGTAAGTCCGCTTACATCAGCTGCATATACTGCAATTTCCGGCGATGCCGCAAGTGACGGAGTACCGCATCTTGCATGGGTAGCAATGGGACTTCAGGAAAGCCCCGGCAGGGCAGAGGGCTGGTATAACGGATATAACGACAGGGTATATGCAGATAATAATGGGGACACGGCGGCTGAGTCACAGCAGTGCAGGGAATATCTCAGACAGAGAATTCCTTATATGTTAAAAAATCCTGCATATACAGTTAAGTTCTTTGCAAAAAAGACGGCATCGCAGTGGAATAATCCTACATTTGAATGTTTTACGTTTATTGGTGACATGCAGACTGCCAATCATAAAGTAATGCCATCAATGGAAGCTATATATACCGGCGGTACTTCAGTTAACAGCCTGTTTATAAAATTTATGAATATAATGCAGAGTGTGATACTGGGTGGTGCATTCGCATATTTCATACTTAATTTTAAAAGGTCAGACTTACAGGAACTTATATATGCTCTCATATTTGTAGGCGGCTTTTTGTTTCATTTTATGTGGGAAGCCAAATGCCAATATACGGTTGTATACATTTTACTATTGATACCTTACGCAGTTATGGGATATAATGCCATGTGTAGAAGACTACAGGAACGGGGTAGATAAGGAAATGGGAATTTCCACATGCAAGGGCATATATGAAATCATAAGAAGAACACTTTCCATGGTTAACCGCAATATAGTCAATCACGGAGAAGTGGTAGGATATATAGTTTCAAAGATGCTGGAGTACGAAAGAGTATATACACATGCGGAGATAGTCAACTATACAATGGTTGCAATGCTTCATGATATAGGAATGTACCGCGAGGAGAATATTAAGAATGTAGCCGATTTCGAGAATATTGTGGTATGGGAACATTCTGTTTACGGATATCTTTTTCTTAAGTATTTTACACCTCTTGGCAATCTTGCGGATATCGTGCTGTATCACCATCTGGATTATAAGAAGCTGAAAACGGTTGAGTCAAAGCATGAGCATATAACAGAATGTCTTGCACTCGCTGATCAGATGGATACATATATGCAGCAGAAGAGCGGGATGATGGACAAGTCATATTTTATCAATAATGTGGATGTCAGATTCTCAAGGGCTGCGCTTGAATTATTCTTCAAGGCGGATGCCCGGTACGGAATACTTAAACATCTGTCTGACGGAAGCTATAAGGATGAGATTAATGAACTGCTGGACAAGTTTGAACTTAACGAGCGTGAGAGAAGGGCATATCTTGATATGCTTGTATATACAATCGATTTCCGAAGCGAATTTACCGTAATACATACAATGTCAACAGTCAATTTTGCGCAGCAGCTCGGACGCCTTATGAGACTGTCAAGTGTTGACCTTAAGAATCTGTATTATGGTGCACTGCTTCATGACCTTGGCAAGCTTGCAATTCCGGTTGAGATACTTGAGTCGCCGGGAAGACTTAACGATGCCGACATGGAGATTATGCGTTCACATGTTACAATAACAAGAGAGATTCTTGACGGAATAGTGGACGATGACATAAGGGATATTGCGGCAAGACATCATGAGAAGCTTGACGGTTCGGGATATCCGGCAGGACTTACAGAGAAAGATCTGACATTCCCGCAGCAGATAGTAGCTGTGGCAGATATACTCAGCGCACTCTATGGCAAGAGGAGCTATAAAGAAAGCTTTGATGCAGACAAGATAAAAGATATATTAAGAAGTGATGCGGATAACGGCAAGATAAGCCGGAGGGCTGTAGACTGCCTTATGCGTAATTACGATACGATTATAAAGAATTATGAGAAAGAGAAGGCTAATACAGTCGGTCTTTATCTCATGATTAAGCAGAAATATGACGAGATTATTCCGGGCTTCAGGGCACTTGGCAATAATTGAGTCCTGACTTAATGAACGGTGGAAACTGATGTTTATAGGTAATGTTGAGATTAAGAATAATGTGATTCTGGCACCGATGGCAGGCGTAACCGACCTGCCATTCAGACTGTTATGTAAGGAACAGGGCTGTGGAATGCTCTATTCCGAAATGGTAAGTGCTAAGGCCATAATGTATAATAACAGAAATACGGATGAGCTTCTTAAGGTAAGACCTGAGGAGAACCCGGTAGCTGTCCAGTTATTCGGATCTGATCCGCAGATTATGGCTGATATGGCTAAGAGAATCGAGGAGCTGCCATTTGATACGATAGATGTCAATATGGGCTGTCCGGTACCTAAGGTGGTTAATAACGGAGAAGGCTCCGCACTTATGAAGAATCCGCTGCTTGTCGGGCAGATAGTGAGTGCAATGGCAAAAGCCGTGAAGAAGCCGGTAACCGTGAAGATACGCAAGGGCTTTAATGATGATATGATTAATGCACCTGAGATTGCCCACATAATTGAAGAATCCGGAGGAGCATGTGTTGCCGTACACGGAAGAACAAGAGAGCAGTATTATACCGGTAAGGCAGACTGGGACATTATAAGACAGGTAAAGCAAAGAGTGCATATTCCGGTTATCGGTAACGGAGACATAACGGATGCGCTGTCTGCCAGAGCCATGCTTGATGAGACCGGCTGTGATGCCGTAATGATAGGAAGAGCTGCGAGAGGTAATCCATGGATATTCAGGGAGGTGTCGGAATATCTTCAGGATGGTATAATACCACAGCGTCCATCGGATGAAGATGTCCGTAATATGATACTCAGGCATGCCAGACTACTGGTGGAATGTAAGGGCGAGTTTACCGGAATAAGAGAGATGAGGAAGCATTTTGCCTGGTACACGGCGGGCTTTCCCAATTCGTCGATGCTGCGCAATCAGGTCAACTTTATAGAGAGCCTTGAAGCCCTTGAAGAGCTCGTTAAGAATGTTAAAAAACTATGAAGAAATGATTAAATTTTGTTTGACACAAAATAGCGAATATGGTACGATACAAGAGGTTGAGGGACATGATTTGTTCACAATTCAACCTCATTATTTTTATTTTTATTCGGAGGTACTTGGAATGAAAGGTACAGTAAAGTGGTTTAACAACCAGAAGGGTTACGGCTTCATCTCAGACGAGTCAGGTAACGATGTATTCGTTCACTACTCAGGACTTAACATGGAAGGCTTCAAGTCACTTGACGAGGGCGCTGAGGTAGAGTTCGACGTAGTTAATGGCGCTAAGGGACCACAGGCTACTAACGTAACAAAGTTATAATCAAAGAAGTTTTACAGTGTGCCTTTTTCTGATAAAATATATATATAATTTATTTAGAAGAGATATATTGTTACACAACGAAGATTATGTACATGAGGACTGCTGCGTATGCGGCGGTCCTTTTGTAATGTCTAAATGCATTGCAAAATCCGTTCCGGTTATTTATAATAGAGATACCGCATTTTTGCGTGGGAAAGGATTAATGTTTTATGAATGATGGTTTTGATTTATCTATGATTGACATGTCACAGACGGTGCCGGACAGCACGGCATCCCTTATAAGTGCAGGAGGCATGGTTATACTGTCGGTATTCCTTGTGCTGCTTTTTGTAATTTTCATACGTTACAAAGCTAAGATAATGCCGCTCATAGCAGGTGTTCTGGGATATGTGATATTTATATTTATGGGAAGTAATTTTGTCATAAGTATACTTCCGGACTTCGCAAGGCCTGACGGAATGACAGGAGGCATGGAGATATGTATGACATCACTTGTCATGACACTGTTCTACACGATTGCGAGAATATGTGTTGCTAACATAATTAAGGACAGATATAAGGGACCGGGAGATGTATTTATCGCCGGACTGGGGCTTGGTGTAGGTGATGGCGCAGTGTATGGAATAACAACGATTATGACTATGAGTGTGCTTGCATCGTCAATTAACCATGCGGGACTTGAGGAACTCCTTCTTAATACGGGGCTGTCAGCAGATGCGGCCGTAGATCTGTATGTGTCTACAATATCACCGCTGATTCATGTACCTCCTGTTGTATGGCTGCTTATGGGAATCAGTCTCAGTATGGATATGATTATGAATATAGGCCTTATGATGATATGCAGCGGTGTTGCGGACGGAAAGCTTGATGGCAGATGGTATGCAATTACAGCGGTTATTAATTTTGTAATGCTTATTCCGTTTACATTTAATTCAACTAATTACACAACGACTGCGCAGGCTGTTGTACCATTTGTAATTAAAGCAGCCATGTTTGCTGCATTTGCATATATGGTGTTAAGAATTGATAAGGAAAAGCTTGGTTCAATGCTCAGTAAGGATCTTAAGGGTTACACATATGAGAGGATGCCAAGATTCGGTAATCTGAGGAAGAAGTAATGAGGAATATGGGACACAATAATCAGAAAAAGGTTGCTGCAATCAATGACCTGTCGGGATTTGGAAGGTGTTCAACTACGGTGCTGCTTCCGATAATTTCATATATGGGAGTCCAGTGCTGTCCTGTTATTACATCCATATTTTCCAATCATTCAGGATATGACAGTTATTTTTTTGATGACTGCACTGATAAGATGCAGCCGTATATTGATGAGTGGAGGAAGCTCGGTCTTGAGTTTGAAGGAATCTATACCGGATTTCTGGGGTCACACAGACAGATTGATATTGTAAGACGTTTTATAGATGATTTCAGGACGGACAGAACAACAGTAATAGTCGACCCTGTTATGGGGGACGGAGGCAGTGCATATTCAACATATACAGAAGATATGTGCAGGGATATGAGGCGGCTTGTCAGCAAGGCGGATATTGTGACACCTAATGTTACGGAAGCGTGTATGCTTACGGGAACCGAATACAGGGAGAAGTATACGGACTCGCAGCTTCACGAACTGGCAGGAATGATAGCACAGCTTGGTCCGAAGAAGATAGTTATAACAGGAATCCGGCAGGGAAGCAGTTATATTTCCAATTATGTATATGAGGAGAATGCTGACGGCAGTGTTAATGCAAGGCGGCTTCGTTCTAAGCTTGTAGGTACTACAAGATGCGGAACGGGTGATATATTTGCATCAATAATATGTGCCGATGCTGTCAACGGGGTACCTCTTGAAAAGTCAGTAAAAAAGGCATCAGCATTTATAAAGGAATGCATACTTAAGTCAATGGAATATGATATTCCTGAGACGGACGGAGTGTGCTTTGAGGAAGTCCTCTACAGACTGAAAAGATAGGAGCAGTAATGAAAAATCATAAGACTAATGCCATGAGGCAGTTGGATGCAGCAGGGATTGAGTATGATGTTAAGGAGTATGAGGTGGATGAGAACGACCTTTCGGGGGTGCATGTTGCAGCACAGCTTGGGCAGCCGCCTGAGCAGGTATTTAAGACGCTTGTCCTGCATGGTGACAAGATAGGATATTTTGTGTGCTGCCTGCCTGTGGATCAGGAACTTGACCTCAAAAAGGTTGCCAGGGCATCAGGCAATAAGCATGCGGAGATGATTCCGATGAAGGATCTGCTTGGTGTGACGGGATATATAAGGGGCGGATGTTCGCCTATAGGTATGAAGAAAAAGTTCCCCACATTTATTGATGAGACGTGTGAGCTTTTTGATGAGATGGCCGTTAGTGCAGGTGTACGCGGCATGCAGATAATAATTAATCCGCAGACACTTATTAAGTTCACGGATGCAACCCTGGCAGATCTTACCACGTATTAAATGTAGTGCAAGGGTGGATTTTATTGGATAATAGTGATATAATCCACTACGGTAAATATTGGATATCAGGATATTAAGGGAAGAGGCAAAATGAAGAAGAACGATGATGATTTGTTGGATATCGAGGACATAAGCCTTGATGAGACACAGAATCTGTCAGATGCATTAGAGGATATCGAAGATATTCTTCTCATGGACGATTCGGACGATGAGGACGATTCAGATGATAATTATATAGCAATGTATGATGATACAGATGATGACAATCAGAGCGGTAATGACGGGGTATTTGAACTCAATCTTCAGGAAGTAGATGAAGATAATGATGATTCCGTTGATGACAATGACAATGACGATGAGGACGATTCAGATGATGAAGAAGATGATGATGATGATGAGTCTAAGGGTGTAATTGAGCTCCTTGGACATGTTGGCGGACGTATTGCAGCATTTACGAAAGGCAGATATGCAATAGCTGCCGGCGTAGCAGCTGTTATTGTTGCCGTTGCAGCGGGAACAGCAGTTGTACTTACTATACGCAATACTAATAAAAAGGCGGCATCACCGCAGACTTCACCGGTTGTGGCACAGGCAGTTGTTGAGACTGAGGAAGCAACACATCCTATGCCGCTTCAGGGGATGAAGCTTGAGGCAGTTGCGGATGAGTCATCGATTACGGCGAAGATACTTGATGAGTCGGGTTCAGCACTGGAGGGACATGATTTTGTTGTTAAGCTTTTCTCGGGAAGCCTTGATGATAATAAGGAGAAGGTAGACAAGATCCTTGAGAAGCAGAAGGAGCTGGCAACTCAGGCAACTACGCAGGCAGCAACAACAGGTGCGACTAAGGCGGCGCAGACACAGGCAGCCCAGACCAAGGCAGCACTTGATGCACTTGAGGAAGATGCCAGGTCCTACAAGGACGAAGACAAGAACGGCGAGGTTGTGATAAAGAATCTTGATGCCGGTACATATACGCTTCTCGTTCAGGCCGAAGCAGGATTTGAAGTCCCTGATGCAACTGAAGCCACTATAGTCAGGTATGAAGTCATTGACAATATCATGGAGCAGGTTGTCGAGCAGGATGCAGATACCGAGAAGGAAGATCCGCAGGCAGTAAGGGAAGCGGAGGCACAGCAGCAGACAACTGCAATATCTGCAACTACGCTTCCTGCAGTAACCAAACCTTCTGTAACAGCAGGAAAGAAAATCATTACTATTACAAAGTTTAAGAAAAATGGTGATGAGATTGTATACACGGCTAATAACACAGGTACATATTACAATTATTCGGATGTTGAATCTTATATTAACGATGACAACAGACAGACGATAAGCCTTGACGGTGGTTCTTCAATTACAGGATATGTATATGAAAAATCCACATACAAGATTACGGATGGCGAGTATGATGTTGTATCAAAGCTGCTTGTGGAAGTTGATAAGACTGCAGATGCATCAGAGCTTAATATGCTCTCGGATATGGCGGAGGTAAGACTTACATCTTCGTCTAAGGCTGCGGCAACACAGGGACAGACGCAGAATCAGTCATCAACTAAGCCACAGGAGACAACTAAGCAACAGGAGACAACTAAGCCGCAGGAGACAACCAAGGCGCAGGAGACAACTAAGGCGCAGACAACAACACAGGCGCAGACAACAACACAGGCACAGACATCGACGCAGGCACAGACAACAACACAGGCACAATCCACGGCTCAGGCACAGAGAAGATTCCAGGTTGTTGAACTCAGCGTGGTAACAGAAGAAGAGACAAAGCAGGTATTGGACGGCTGGTATGCTGATGGCGGAAGTATGATGTATCTTGATAACGGAGCAGCATTCACCGGATGGCATTGGATAGACGGACTTAACTATTATTTCAATGCAAGCGGCGCACTCAGCTCAACTCTTGTAATCGATGTCTCAACATATAATGGCGATATCAACTGGAGTGCAGTCAGAGCGTCAGGCATAGATAATGTAATTGTCCGTGTCGGGTACCGAGGCTGGGGAACAGGACGTATTGTTAAGGACAGCAGATTCGACCAGAATGTAAGCGGTGCAAGGGCAGCAGGACTTAATGTGGGTGCGTACTTTGTAACACAGGCAGTCAATACGGCTGAAGCTGTAGAGGAAGCCAGCTTTATTGTTCAGGAAGCAGCAATGAACGGACTTAATCTTCCACTTGCAATTGATGTTGAGTGGGCCGGAGGCGGCGGAGAGCAGGGCAGAGGCAATTACCTCTCAGCCGGTGAGAGAACAGCAGTTATCAATGCGTTCTGTGAGACTGTAGCAAGTGCTGGAAGAATGCCTATGGTATATGCAAGTAAGTCTTGGTTTAATAACTATATTAACGCAGGAAGCATTGTATCATATGCGCAGATATGGGTAGCACAGTATGCAGATATTGATGAGACAACATATGGCGGAAGATATGATATGTGGCAGTTCAGAAGCGACGGAGCTGTTAACGGAATCGGCGGCAATGTAGATATGAGTGCATATCTCAGATAAAGAATCAATTACTTCAGCAGAGTAACGGCAATTGGAGGAATAAAAACCGTGTGGAATTACAGTTTTGTTTCACACGGTTTTTTATAAAATAAGAGTTAGACATAACTAACACATGCAATGACAAACGCAGCCGGGATTGGGGAGTGAGTGGAAGAGGTAAGAAAAGCAGTGGGAGGCCGCAGAGCACGTCTGGATATTGACCGGCGTGTAAGAAATGTCGTAAATTTGTGGTCAAAAAATTAAGAGAAATGGAACTAGTGGAAACACAAATAGTTGAAATCATGCCACCGGACATTGAAAATCTGATTTATGTAGTAAGAAACAAACAAGTCATGGTGGATAGTGATCTGGCAATGCTTTATCAGGTAGAAACGGGAGCGTTAAACAGAGCCGTTAAAAGAAATATTGCCAGATTTCCAGAAGATTTTCGATTTCAGCTTACAAAAGATGAATATGAAAACTTGAAATGCCAATTTGGCACCTCAAATGGCAGTGGAACAGAAAATGGTTATGGTGGCAGACGTACATTACCGTATGTATTTACAGAGCAGGGAATATCCATGCTTGCAAGTGTATTGCATAGTGAGGTGGCAATTAATGTAAGTATAGGTATTATGCGTGCATTTGTAGAAATGCGACGGTTTATAGCCAACAATGCACTTTTGTTTGAAAGGATTAGTAACGTTGAGCTAAAACAACTGGAATATCAGAAAAAGACAGATGAAAAACTGGAGCAGATTTTTGAGTACATATCAGATCATGAGGAGTCTAATCAAAAGATATTTTTTGATG
>ENA-OZKI01000046-OZKI01000046.1-human-gut-metagenome-genome-assembly--contig:-NODE-46-length-31832-cov-8.730875_pt1 | contig 31832 bp, 41 predicted proteins | sample MGYA00244178_ERZ653754 | MGnify/ENA primary metagenome ERZ653754 (study PRJEB26926, sample SAMN06165253) | human gut metagenome | biome: ENVO:00009003; feature: ENVO:2100002; material: ENVO:00002003... | reverse complement strand
CATTTTGGCGTATTATGAAAAAAGAATAGCCTCAGCTTTGGTGCGAAGTGTATCCAGATCGGCGGAAAACTCATCTAAAACAAGCTGGAGAGCGGCACCAGTCAGATTTTTATAATCCCGCCCGCAGAAGCGAGGGGAGTAAAACAACTCATGCGGCGTTCGCATTAAGGCATACGGAATGGCGTACAGGTCTTTCCAAGACGTACCATCAAAGACACAGGCTTTAGCATAGCTTTGCGGTGCAAAGCCGTCGGATTTGATTTCCAGCTTTATGGTACGCCCGTTCAATTGGTAGATTATCCGGCAGGTAACGCTTTGACTGCCGGGATAAACGATGCTTTCAATGATATTTTCGTTTGGCATGGTTTTATTCCTTAAAAGAAGGCTCTCCAGAGAGAGCCGGGTTAACATTAATTCTGAGTAAAGACGTTATTGACAATGCGACGGCAGATTTTTAAAGCCGAAGGGTTCCATTCTTCGGAATAGGCTTCCGGACGGTCGGCATAATCATCAAGAAAATCTTCGAGACGGGCGGCGATCAGGCAACGGACATCGCTGTTTGAACCATCGGTCTTGATTTGCCCGCGGATGCTGTCGCTGAGTTCGTCATTGCCAAAAAGATTGTAAATGGCAGCTTCCGCCTTGGAAGCCTTCAGCGGTTTGGCCATAAGAGCAGCCAGCTGTTCGGCTGATTGTTTCGTCTGAGGTAAAGCCCAAGTTCCCATTTTGTTTTCCTTTCTTAAGTTTCGGGGCAACACCGCGTCGCCCGCTTGATATGTTTGTTTTTGCTTAATGTTTCGGCATTGTCCAGTCTTTATTTGCAATTAACTTATTGTTTTTGCTTATTTTTTATTTGCAATTTTCTCATGGGGCGGCTTTGAGCGGCACAGGGAGCGTTTTTTGCCGCGCTGGGAGGAAAATTTTGTTTCGGCGTTCTTTTGTACGCCGGAAATTCATATATCCCCGAATGACCGCGAAATGGGAAAACCGCCCGGCGGCAGCCTTGCTCTGCCGCCGTAGCCGTGCCTTATTCGGCGGGCGCCTGATTGTTTTGCTTGAGGGCGGCCGGAGAGCGAAAGGTTTTGAGCAACTGCAGAACCATTTGCTGATTTTCAGGCGTGCAGGAACGAAACAGACAAAGAAACTCAAGCTCTGCGTCGGAAACCGGATTGGTTTCGGCATTGTCGAAAGCACCGAAAAACCATGCCACAGGGCATTCATAGGTTCGTGCCAACTGGTAGAGCCGTCCGGCAGAAATGCGGTTTTGAGCTTTCTCGTATTTTTGCAGTTGTTGAAATGTTATGCCAAGAGCATTGGCCACATCCATTTGCGAACGGCCGAGCAGATTACGCATTTTACGGAGACGGCTGCCGACGACGATATCAACTTCAAGACGGCGGCGGGAAACCCGGGGCTGAGATTGGTTGGGGAGCTGGGTGGAGTTATAAGTATTGGTCATGCGATTTTCCTTTCTTTAAAGCCATAGAGTTTGCGCTGGTCGTTCCAGAGCAACGGTATGGGATGTTGTTTCATAAAACGGTAGGTTAAAAATTCCGGAGCTCGTCCGGCCAAAACAGCCTCAATAATCTCTGGATCTATCAGGCTGATACGGAGAGCGAAACGAATATCGCGCTCGTTGATTTTTTCGGAAGAATAGATTTCCTGAAGTGTCCAACCCGACGCCAGTTTCTTTTGCCAATCATAAGCTTTGGCAAAATGGCGGGCTAAGGTTAGCGAACCGTTAAAACGGTTTTCCTGCGGTGCGGTGGCTGGAATGATTATTTTGGCTCCGTTGGGCAGCCGTTTTCCAACATAATTGACACTGATTTGGAACGTGTCGCCTTCATGATATTGAATGCCGGCGATCTTGTTGTTTTCCATTAATTCGGCAAAGACATTGCTTAAACCGGATTTTTTTACGTCAATGGTAATACGGTCTTTATAAACCGTTATCCGAGAAACAAGCTCTTGCAAAATGCGAATTTTTTCAGTTTCGAATAAACGACCCCAAACATTGTCTAAATTACAAAACAAAGAATGAATCGTAGAAACTTCAATTTCCCTTTGGGTTGAAATATATTTGATAAAAAATTCACGGGTTTTGAGGATTGACAGGATCTGTTCCATGACAACACGTTCAATTTCGGATGCGCGAATCTGGCTAATCGGACATTTGTCATCGAGCTTCCGCGCCCGGCGGTAACAGCGATAATAGCGGTAACGGATATCGCCTTTGCTGCAAAAACTCGGCGTCATGGCAGAACCGCAGCACCCGCAATAAATAAGTCCGGTTAAGAATGCCTGTTCGCTGACACGGTTTTCAGTTTTTACCCTTCTGGTCGAACGCTGAACAGCATGAGATTGAAAGATTGCCTGAACAACATCAAATGCCTGCGCTTCAATAATCGCCTCATGTTGCCCCGGATACAGTTTGTCTTTATGAGAAACCAATCCTTTGTACAATGGATTTTGCAAAATGCGCTGGATGGAAGCCGTGGAAAATTTTCGCCCGCCGGAAACACGCCCTTGTCTGGACGTATGGCATTTGGTGCGATAACCGGCATTGTTAGCCACATCCGTTGTATCGGCAAGAGAATGGGTAACGGTAAATGTTTGAAAAATAGAGCGGATGACGGCGGCTTCAGCATCGTTGACGACCAGACAGCGGTTGCCGATGTTGTACCCTAAAGGCGGAACGCCGCCCATCCACATTCCTTTGGCCTTTGAATTGGCAACTTTGTCACGGATACGATCACCGGCATTTTCCCGTTCAAACTGGGCAAAGACCAAAAACATATTGACCATTAAGCGCCCAATTGCGGTGGTCGTATTATAATATTGATTTTCCCGAACCGAAATGAACTCTACATGGTATTTTTCAAATATATCCAGCAGTTTGAAAAAATCACGGATTTCACGTGTCAGGCGGTCTATCCGATAAATAATAACCCGATTAACCAAACCGTTGCGGATATCTTCCAAAAGACGCTGGATAGCCGGCCGGTTCAGAGTGCCGCCGGAATAACCGCCATCATCATAACGGGTTGGAACTATATGCAGACACGGATCATTTTGGGAAACAAGGTAGTTGTGACAGAACTCGTATTGATTATCGAGCGAGTTGAAATCCTGATCCAGACCCTCTTCCGTAGATTTCCGGGTATAGATGGCGCAGTTGATTACGGAATCGGACATGGAATGGTCTCCTTTACAACTAAAATGTGGGTTTGATGAGCTGCAAAAAAATCAATTATTTTGACAAGTTGCCATGATCGAAGACTTAACAGAGATACATCTTCGACAATTACGCCGTGAATATGTCCTAAACGAATATCGTCAAAAAGATTTTCCATGCCGTTGACTGCACCATCAGCCGAAACTTTCAGCGTATCGGAATACTGCGGCAGAACCGAACCGAGACGAAAACGCCCGGCAAAATCCCGACAATGGCTGTACTGTATATGGTCGGCTTTGCAGTCTGTATCGTTGGGGTGGCTGCGGGTATAAATGGCATAACGCATTATTCTGTCTCCGAAAGTTTGAAAAAACGCTTGGCATTCCAATTGGTACCGCCGGTAATTGTCCGGGCGATTTGAGCTAGTGACGGATAATGAATTTCATTCATGACAAAATCAGTGTCCGTTACCCGGATTCTATAAGTCTGGCCGTGATATTCCTTGATAATGACGGTTCCGGCCGGCAGGGCCAGTTTGTTTTTCGGACGTGCATAATCTGGAGTTTTGCCTTTGTTGATTTCTTCCATCATACGGATGGCTTTGGAACTCAGCCCACCGAAGGCTAAAGCCTGAATCTGATAAGCAATCTTCGGAACCAGATGCCGACGGTTGGCGGTGGCAGATGGTTCTTCGTTGAACAGTTCCTGATATTTTTTACGAAGTTCGGGCATTTTCATTTTATTTATGGAAATCACCTCTTGTAATACGCTATTCATTGTTTGCTCCTCTAAGGTTGTTAACATCAAAGGTAGTTGTGCTTACATTTGAAATTAGTTCCAGTCCTTTCTGCTGGCTTTTCCCTTGTTTATTGGATAAATAGCGGTGGAAAGCCAGCGTGAGCAAATTGGCGACAACTTTGAGGTTATCAGGCAGCTCTTCCGTGTTTGAATTCATGACAGCAATCTCCGTTGGTTAAACTTTATTTTGATGACTCAACGGTTGCACAAACCAAAAAATTTGTCGCCGTGGGGAACTGCGGGGAGTAAAGAATATTGTTTAAATTTTTGATTTTATTTGTCTTTTATACTGGACTTATAAATTTGTTTCCGGCTTTGTATATTTACAGGCAGCAATGATGCCGTCTGAAACAAAGATAAAGAAAGGAAAGAAAATGGATGATAAAGTGAAATACCCGGAAATTACGGTAGAACTAATCGGGCAAAACGGAAACGTCTTTAACCTGATCGGTATCTGCACGCGGGCAATGCAACGGGCAAAAGTGAGCAAAGCAGAACAGGAAGCATTTGTTAACGAAGTGACGCAGGCCGGAAGCTATATGAAAGCGCTGGCGATTATGATGCGGTGGTTCAACGTGGAATAAAAAAAAGCCCGGCAGCAAAAGCTTCCGGTGCTTTTTTGAGAAAAACAACGTGAATAGCAGAAAACAGACCTTAGTTACTCTGCCCTAAAGCCTAAATTAAATTTTAATGGATTCTTTCCGGAACATCGTGAAACAAAAGCGAAAAATCTTCATTAAAAAAAGTTGATAAGGTTTCAAGAATTGCCTGATTTGGCTGAAGTCTTCCCAATTCTATCTTTTCTAAAACGGGAAGCGGAATGTCGGTTTCCTGACTTAACGCGGGCAAAGTCACATTAAGCAACTGCCTGTAGTGCAGCAGAATAATTCCAAAACTGGCATTAAAGTCCCGTAATTCATCAATTCTCATCATATTTGAACCTTAAAAAAAGAACGTCCGTCCATATTTCCGGCGGAAGAATTTTCTATCTGCAACAAGCAACTTTGTCTTTCTGAACATTATTTCCCATAACAAACAAAAAACGTTTTGATTGTAAAAGAGAAACCTTAAAAAGCAATTAAGAGATTCAAGTCAATTCTGAATTGTCCCTCATTTATAATTATTCTTTATTTGTCTTTTATGCTGGACTTATAAATCTGTTTCCGGCTTTGTATTCGGTGTAAAAACACCATAACAGAAAGGAAAAAATATGAATGACACGGCGTCTAAGATAAGAGAGCTCAATGACTTGCTCAGAACAAAAATGATTGGCGGAAAATTTATGATTTCTGCCGGATTGTCAGCCGAAGGACAGAAAACAGTGGCAAAGGTGTTGCAGGCTGTGAGGTCATTTAAAAACTTTAATCAGAATAATGATCCATACAAAGAGCATGACATGGGAATCGTAAATATTGATGCAAAGAATTATATTTGGAAAATTGACTATTATGATCTGGACTATATGTATCACAGCCCCGATGCAGCCAATCCGCTGGTTACAAAACGAGTGTTAACCATTTGCAAAGATATTGAATATTAACCCAAAACAATTCCCTTATTTCGGGGAATTGTTTTGCCTGGTCTTAATTATCGTCATCCGAAGCTAATGCAAGCATGATACAGACATAGTCAAGTCCCAAAGTAATACCTTTTGACACTAAATTACTTTCTAATTCGTGAGCTAACTCCCAAGACAACGCCTTTTCCCAGTATTCGCGAGTATGGATAGCTGCCTGCCAGACAAAATAGCATTGCGCCTCATGCAATTTCTTTGTTAACTTTGTGCTGAATATAAAATCGTCGATCTTTCGGCACAAAAACATTTCTATCCGATGAAAACAAAAATTATTTCGCTTAACGGCAGCTACAAAATCCTGTGCGGCAACATCCAGAGACTTTTTCGCCTCAAAATCAATCCGGCTGAGTTTGTTCTTTTTCTTCTCTTTAAGGTACTTGGTTATCAATAAGCTGAGTTCGCCTATCTTGTGCTGATGAACAGCAATAGCATCTTTTTCCGCTTGAATTTCAGCTCTGATTCTTTTTATGGCGGCGGAAATTTCTTCAGACATATGAAACTCCATCAGACCGTCTCACCATTGAGGCGGTCGGAGAGTTCAAATCATTGACAGTATAAGCAATGCCTGCAACCTTTAAAGCTGAAGCTTCTGAACATCCGTTACAGGCTCCCCGACCAATTGAATGGTGGGGATATATGTTGTCGCAAAAAGCTGACAACCCTTAACGGCCCATATCCTAAAGACCGTATACTGTTGTGGAGATTTGAATTTCTCCGGAGGTGCTGTCCTCCTAAGTCTTGCCGCTTTTTTGAATGCAACGACAAAACCTGAAGTTAAAATAAAAGAGTTTCTTTATTTAATCAAGTGTTTTGTTTGTTGGCAGATAATCTCCTTGAAATCTAAAAAAATATAGTTTAGCTTAAACCTGTTCGGCAAAGAGTGACGCAAAGCTCTGTCCGGAAACATAATTATCACGGCGGGTTCGGATATTACCCGTCAGCCAATAGGCACAATATCTCGGCTGTACTTAATGGTCGGGGTGCTTCCGACTATAATGTAAAAGTCGGGAGCGCGAAACATTATTTGATGGCAACGTGACGACGACTTTTACAAAAGGTCTGAGGTCTCATTTCCGTGATGATGATTTTGCGACACTCCCGACCACCTTCTTATGGTGGTCTTTTTGTTTTTGGACTAGCGGACTATTATTTAACGGAGAATGTTCATGACTAAAAACAATAAAAGACAAGATCGCAGCGGCCGTATGGATGACGGAACCCCAAACCCGGTTGACGTACATATAGGCAAAAGAATCCGTCTGCGCCGCAACCTTTTGGAATTAAGCCAAAAAGCGCTGGCTGAAAAACTCGGATTGAGTTTTCAGCAAGTGCAGAAATATGAATTGGGCATAAGCAGAGTTGTTGCCAGCCGTCTCTGGGATATGAGTAAGGTGCTAAATGTGGGCTTGTCGTATTTCTTTGAAGAAATGAGTGAAGAAACTTTAAGCAATTCTCCGCGGAAACGCCATAACAACGACAGCAGCCCGGATCAGGCTTTGCAGCCCGGACTATTGGGTAAAGAAGAAAGCATTCAACTCTTAAAAGCTTATTACAAACTGAGTGATGACGTCCGGAGAGATTTGTACAGTCTGATTATAAATCTTTCAAAACACCCTACATATCCTTATGCCAAAAACAAATGATCAACGTAATTGCAAGCCAAGCAAAACGCTTCTTCTAATATTTTGATTTTTCTTAAAAAAATATGTTTATTTGCTGGACTTATGAAATTATTTCCGGCTTTGTATGTTTGTAAACAAAATAAAGTATAACGTACAAAGGAGAAAAATCATGAATCTTAAACTTACACCAGCTCAGGAAAAACTTATCAATGCATTGAAAAAAGATCCGGACGGCGATGCCTATGAACACTTAATATATATACGCAACCGAAAGATAAGCGACAAACTGGTTAATACAATGCTTCATCTTAACTTGCTGCAAAAAGACCCCGAAACCGGCAAGATCAATCTGAATTATGAAAACCCCGTCCTGAAATGCGACATGGCGGTGGAAAGCGGTGTTGACGCAACTTCTGATAAGCCGGCAGCCTATCAGCCCGATAATAGCGGCGAAATGGCGGCAGAATCGAATGAAGCCGCGGAAAACTCTGCTGAAGAAACCGAAATTGCTGCCCCGGACAGCGAAACGGAAACAGATGCACCCAACCAGAATAAAAAGGCAGTCATCTTGGAAATGTTGACCCGCAGAGCATCTCTGAGCGAAATGATGGAAGCAACCGGCTGGCTGGAAAAATCCGTCCGCGGTGTCATCAGCCAACTGAAAAAAGAAAAGAACCTGGTAATTATCAGAGAAAAAGACGAAAACAAGCAAAATTATTATTCAATAAAAATGCCGAATGCTGCAAATGAGTAATTTGCAACACAACAAAGCAGACAAGCCCTTTAGATGCTACCTGAAGGGCTTGATATGTTTTTTCGAAAAAAAATTTCAGATTTTACTTGAAAAATCTTTCCTATACACTTAAAATGAATAAAATAGAATAATATTCTATTTCAAGTAGTATAATAAATTAAAGGTTTATGATGCAATTACCAGTTAAAGAATATTTTAGTCTGCGGGAGATCAGCAATCTTTGGTCTGTTACTTATGAGGATTTACTGTATTATGCAGAAAACAATTTGTTGGAAATTTGTGCCAGATCTACGGCAATTATAGTAGAGATAGGACAAACAAATTATGAAAATATGATTTTGGGAACGACTTATGAGGGGGAAGGCCTGCGCTTTTCCCCTCAACCTTTATTATCAACCGACATATATCGTATCATTAAAGCCGGAGAAAATCCGATAATGGTCTTTCAGACCAAAAACAATAATGTTAGCAAACTCTCCAAATTAATAAAAGAAAGAGGGATATCTCTTTCCATTCATGATTTGGTTGTTACCCGTAAAGAAAAAATCCGCTTTGAACAAACCAACGGAATAAACAATGAACAACTGACATATCGGGCTTTTACCTTTTCTCCGGATTTTCGTGAAGTCTGGCATTATGGTAAAAGACACTTATTCGGATCAGTGCAGGCAAAGATCGTCTCCCAGCTTTATTATGCCAGCAAAACCGATAAACCTTGGGTACATGCCAAAACATTGTTATCTCAGGCCGGTTCTGTCAGCTTACGCGTTTCGGCGGTTTTTCATGGCAACCGATCATGGGAAGAAATATCCTACTCGGATCGTAAAGGGTATTATCGACTGAAAATTCCTATAAACCGTTCTCCATACCCATCCCAATTGCAGTTGGATTTTTAATATGACTACCTAAACCCGGGTTCTCCGGGTTTTTATATTTTAAAAAGAAACAATCTCACCAAACGAGAATAAATGTTTAGTGACCGTACCTGTTCCATACGCTCCCCAAAGAAAAATGATCATTTTGCTTAAAATACTATAACATTTTATATAAATGGGCTGAAATCTCCGTACCAATACCATAACCCGAGATTTTCTTTTACGGTCCGACAAATAAAAAGTTTTATGTTAAAAATTCCTTCGTTAACGGAGGTATTGACGGATATGCTTAATAAAAAATATTTTTCGGTAACTGAATTGCTTGAGCGGTGGGATACTAATCTGTATGATATTCTTTATTTGGCGGAAAACAAGGTTCTTACTTTAAAAATCAGAGCATTTGGCATTTTGGGAACGTATTGCCAGCTTCAAAAGAACGGCGAACTTTCCTACGAACTTCCTTTAAAAAGCTGTGAAATGAACGGAATATTTCCAATATCGCTGAAATCTGCCCGACAGATTATTCTTAACCGGGTAACCGAACTGAATACATTGTTACCGACCCAAAAAGACTGTGATTACATTAAACTCGGGGAAAGCCTGAAAATCGGGCTTGAAGATTTGGTCGTGTTAGAGAAAGATAAGGAGCGGGTTGAAAAGGATTTTGGCTTCTTAGACAGTATTCGCAAAGTTAAAAACATCTCTCCTGCAGATAATATTGACGATTTCTTTATTGAGGAGCTGCCGAACGGACATACAAGGTTCTGCTATCATGGCAAAACCTATACTTATGGCAGGGTTCAGGCGTCGATCATCAAGCAACTTTACGACGCGGCCAAAGACGGACGAATTTGGATGTATGGTAAAACACTTTTGAAAAATGCAGGATCGTCAAGCTTTAGGCTTGGCGATATTTTTAAACCGCACCGCGACTGGATGGAGATTGTAAAAGGCAATAATCAGGGATTGTACCGGCTCTATCTGGAGTGAGAAAAAAAGACACGACATATTTATTTGGGAACAACTCCCCCTTTGCTCCCCGCAGCCCCCTACATCGTGTTTTTATTCGAGACTGCCAAAATGACCTCCGTAATCTTAAACTGTTTGCGGAGGTCATTATGCAACCGACTAACATTATTTATGAAATATCATCCAAACCCATCGGCGAGCTGGCGGAACTGCCCGCGGCCGAGCTGGCAGAGATGCAAAAGGAAGTAGAAACCCTGATTGCGCTGGCGGACAATGTGCGCAAGTGGCTGAACGGGGCTTTGCAGCTGAAATATCGTGATCGCTTTGATGCCAGACGGCGGGAACTCGGCCGTACGTTCGGCGAAATCCGTTTGCAGGAAGACGGAGTGGAAATTACGGAAAACCGGCCATTGGTACTGGAATGGCAGAAAGACAAACTCAAAGAATATGCCAAACGTATTGCGGCCAACGGCGGTAACCCGGAAGACTACATGGATATTGACTACACAATTTCAGAGAAAAAGTATTGTTCGCTCAGCAGTGAGGCCCGCAAGAGCCTGAACGCTGCCGGAAACATCCGCCTCGGATGTGCGGTCATTACCCTGGCCAAGAGGGAAGCTGCCGATGAGTGACAGCGAAAAACTGCATGAAAGGCCGTTGTCCTCTTTTGCCGAATTAGGCAAAGTGGCCGTTAACCGGCTGGCGGAGAATAAAATTATTACCGTTGCGGATTTGCTTAAGCTCTCCAAGCGGGATTTGCAATATATTCCTAATTTCGGGCCGAAAAGTATTGATCAGGTACTGAGACTGCTAAAGAAATATAACCTTAAAATCCGCGAACGCTAAAGTTTATCGAGGGGGATAAGCCGATGCAATTTTATTATGACAGTGGGCTCTTGAAAAAAAGAGTCCTGCGGGATTTGGAAATCTGGCTGCCGCAATGGTACCCGAAAGGACGCGGCTGCAAAGGATATTTTGAAATCGGAGATATTGGCGGCACACCCGGCGACAGCCTGAAAATCTGTCTTACCGGTGCCAAACGCGGCTTGTGGTACGATTTTGCCACGGCCGAGGGCAGCGACATTTTCTCTTTGTGGGGAATTAACCGCGGCATCTCCGGTTTTGGCAATATTCTCAAAGATATTGCCGAATATTACGGCATTAACGGCTGCGAAGTCCCCGGAACCAAGGAAAAACGCGGCAGCCCGAACCGGCGGCATGTTTACCTTAACGCCGACGGCGATATAAGCTGTTATATCTATCGCTATGAATATACAGACGGCAGCAAAGAGTTTCTGCCATGGAACGCGGCAACCGGCAAGACCGAATTTCCGTTGCCGCGGCCGCTTTACCGCCTGCCGCAGCTTATGAAGACCGACAAAATTATTCTGGTTGAGGGCGAAAAATGCGCTGATGCGCTGGTGGCAGCCGGATTTGCGGCGACGACGCTGATGGGCGGCGCTAATACCCGGATTGAGAAAACCGACCTTTCGCCGCTCAAAGGCAAAGATGTTACTCTCTGGCCGGACAACGACGCACCGGGGCGGAAATATGCCGACAATGTGGCGGAAGCTCTGCTGAAGCTGCCGGTGGCTTCTCTCAAAATTACCCCGCCGACGCCGGATAAGCCAGCCAAATGGGATGCGGCAGATGCGGTGGCGGAGAAATTTGACATTGCCGGATTTCTGGCCAAAGCGGAAATTTATACACCGCAGGAAAAGACGGAATCAAGCGGACGCCTGAAAATTGCCGATTTTACCGGCGCAATGTTTGCCGCTGAGCCGCCGGAACTGCAATTTGTGGTCAAAAACACAATTCCGCGCGGCGTGGTCGGGCTGCTTTCAGCCATGGGAGACACCGGCAAGGGTATGCTGTTATTGGATTTGGCGCTCAAAATCTGTCAGGACAAGACCGGAATGAGCCTGAAAGCCTTTGGCAACACGGTTACGACAACCGGCAGCGCGGTCATCTTTGCCGGAGAGGACACTGCCGACGAAATTCACCGCCGTATCTACAAATTGATGCCGGGCGGATTGAGCGGACGGATTGACCCGGCAAAGCTCCATATTATCCCGCTGCCGAATACCGGCGGGCCGTTTGCCATTGCCCGAAAATGCCGCGGCAGCGACGAATTCTGCCTGACTGAAGAATTTGAAAACATCAAAACGCAGCTTGAAGCCATTCCGGACTTGGCGCTGGTGGTGTTTGACCCGTTGGCTTCGTTTGCCGGATTGGATCTGAATGCCGATCCGCGGGCTGCAAGCTATATTACCGGACAGTTGGCCGCGCTGGCGACCGCAACCAATGCCGCGGTTATTGTTGCCCACCATATTCGCAAAAATGACGGAATCACGACACCGCAGGAAGCGCGCGACGCTATTCGCGGCACAACCGCAATTGTAGACGGGGTGCGGTTTGCGATTGCCTTTTGGGCAAACACCGCTGAAGAAAAGAAGATTTTTGCCGAACTGGATCAGGAATATCGCCCGAATGCCTGCTTCAAAGGCGCGGTGGTCAAAGCGAACTTCGGAGCTGACCGGACGGTGCGCAACTACATACGCAGCGAGGCCAGAGCCGTGTTGGAAGAAGTGCCGGTCAAGATTGTACCGAAAGCCCTGTCTGCGGAAGAATTTGACAAGCTGCTGATTGAAGCCATCGGCGAAGCGGAGAATGCCGGAACGCCGTTTGCAATTTCGGGCATTTCCGGACTTTATGAAAATCGTGAGAAATTGCCGCTTGAACTGCAGGATGTCTCCCGCGACTTTATCCGCAATACAGCCAAACGGCTGTTGGCTTCCGGACAGATTTGCCGTACCGGCCAGACCGGCAACGGCGACAAAAAATGGCTCGGTATCCCCGATGCCGGGAGGTGCGCATGACGGCGCCGTTACCATACTTTCCTGAATGTAAAAAGCCGGAATACACCGTCAGGAATCCGCAATGCCGGAAAACTGCGGGTTACAGCGGAATGACCGCTAAGGCACAGGTGGGCTTCCGTCATGAGCGTGACGGATTCCGGAGTTTAGAAAATGGTTCAGGAATCTCTTTTAACTTATTGAAAAACAATCATTACTGTTTGGCGAAACTCACAACAGCGCGGTCGGTATATATATTTTTTAAAATATATATACCGGCTGCCGTGACCGTCGTCAGGAACGGAAAACAGGAACAACAAAGGAAATCATCATGGCAGAATTAATTTGGACACGGGAGATGGTCAAAGACTGGTTTGAGAGCGCCGTCTATACACTGAAAAAGATGCCGAGAGAAAAAGTCCAAGGCTATAAGACTTATTGGCCGGGCATCAGGTATACTGAGATGGAACTTTTGCAGATGGACAGGAAACCTATTCGTCTGGTGGCCAACAGTCTGGACATTGCCCGTTTGGACGCAGTGCTGGAATGGATCTATCTGGTAGATAATGTCGATCAGCGGTGGATTATCTGGCATCGGGCCAAACGGTATCCGTGGCGGCTGATTTGCAAAAGATACGGCAAAACCAGCCGAACGCTGATTGACTGGCATAATGCCGGGATTGATGTCATCGTCAAGGTGCTGAACAACCCCAAAAGCGAACTTTTTGCCAGGAACCGTGCTCTTTTAAGCAAATATTTGTCTTATTAGCTGGACTTATAGGTTTGTTCCCGGCTTTGTGTTTGTTGTAAAGCAAAAACAGTAAAAGAAAGGAAAATACAATGAGCGATAAAAACATCAAACTGACGATTGACCCGGCAGCTTGCCTTTTGAAAATCAAAATGCCGGACGGAACCATCCGCAAGATAGAACCGGAGAAAAGCCTGCCGATTTCAGCGGATTTGGCCGGATTTAGAATTAACGGGGAGCATTACAGCAACGGTCTGGGAGACGGGTTTGGCGAAATCGTTGTCTTCCGCCTGCCCAAAGACCTTCAGCCGACGGAAGAAGAAAGCTGCAGGCTGACAGCCTTAAAACCGGCGATTGCTGATGAAGAAGATGAAATCAGCCACTTCTTAAGTTCGGACAACACGGCAGGACAGTTTGAAATTTGTGAAAATGACTTGGACGACTTGCCGTCTTACCGGATCAGCGGCCGGGCATCGCTGACAACATACATCTTTGACATCTTCGCTATTCTCGGCAAAGGTGCCAAGGTGCGGGAAATTAACCAAAACAGGAAAAAATAAGTAATGAGCGGTGCCCTAAAGTGGCGCCGCCATTTTTTTGCATTGTAGACAAAAGCAATAAAACCGCCCCTTAAGCACATTTTGACAAAAAGTTTGTGAAAAATTTTTAATTGAATGTTAAGTGTAAATAATCTATACTTAAGGCATATTGTTTTATTGATATACGCCGATCGGGTTATGGCGGAACTGATTGCTGATGTAGAACAGCGCTGGCAACAAATGGATGCTTAGAAGTATTAAGGGAATAAGATTTTGACCAATGACGACGAACATACAAACACGCAAAAACTAAATGACTGTCTGCAAGCATTTGAACAGCTTCGGGATAAACTTGCGGTACGAGATTATGATGATGAGATTTTTTTATACGGCCTGCCAGAAAATGAACCCATAAGTTTGGTTATTCCTTTTGAACGCGATAATGCAGGATATATAGACATTTTCAGAGAGTATATCGGCGGACGGGAACATCCCGAGCTCTCGGATCGGGATTTGTTAAAAGATTATCTGGAACATCAAGGAAAAAGCGATGCCATTTTTTCGGATGTTTCGACTTATACACCTCAGTTTTTCAGAGGATATATAGAAGAATCCGAAAGCCAGACCGATACCCGCCAAATACATATTGATAGAATTGAAAACAATATAAGACAAGATATTGAGGAATATGATGGCTTATCCAGATTTGAGCAACGGTCAATCAGAGAAAAATACTTCAAAGAATACTGGCAACACTATACCCCGAAAACAACCCTCAACAAAAAAGAGCAGCTGGGCTTAGTACAAAAACTGAATGAAGCAGGCGTATGTGCCTGTACGGAATATTCTCCGCAGAGTGCGGAAACTTCTTCTTTGGTGGTTATGCCCAATGGCATTCTAACACCGTTTATGACTGCAAAAGACGCAAAAAAAATTCTTCCCGTGTTAAAAACACAGATGAAACAGTACAAAATGACTGTCGGCGGCCATATCGCTCCGGTAAGTTTTGAACAATTACGGCAACCTCAGACGGACAAAAAGGAACAAACGCAACAGAAGCTTGAAGCATATCAGGCATTGGCTGTTGATTTTAAACGGCTGAATGCTTCTAACTTATATTCCGAGTTACTGAATGATGATAATTCTTTATTTCGCGGTGGGATTTTAGGAACACAGGGATTTATTGCCAATATCGATTGCAATCCCAAAGTTCCGCATTGTCTGAGAAAAAGTTATGCAATGGCAACCCGTGATGCCGAATACGCTATGAGATATGCCTGTCTTGGTGGACTTCTGGACGGTAAATCTTCAGACAAAGCCTATGGCCTGTTATATCAATATACGCGTAGCGGCGATGAACCTTATTTTGCTGACAGAGGTATTGAACGGTGTCCGACAACCGCTCCGCTACCCGACACAGAGGGAATAGAAACCCCTGTTTTCCCCGGTAAACATAAATTAAAGGATATTTATTTTGTTTCAAAATATCTCGATGACAAACAGAATCCGGTATGTGAGGTTTTCCGTTTGGATATGAACAACCCCTTACACAAGCATTTTTTAGAATTGCATAACTCAGAGGATAACCGGTTAAACGGCTATCTGAAAGAACGGCGTATAAAACAGTTCAAAGAAGCCGCTGCTAATCAAGGAAAACCGATATGCCACAAATTACAAGACGAGCAGTCGTCATCATCCAACCAGATTGCCATAGCGCGGCTTCGTTCCAAATTGGCAGATCGACAACTCGCTTGGGCAGAGACTTTAGGAACAGAAAAAATGGCCGTGGTAACTAAACGGCAGGAACGACAAGGACAAAATAAGTTGGATGCCGTACTCTTCAAAAGAATACAAGAACAAATGGTTGATAAAAAACCATAGAAAATAAGGAAAATAATGAAACTTTATTGCCTTATTTCATTAAAATAATGTTTGTTTAATTTACATCACCCAGAACAATAGTTTCCTTAATATTTTCGATGTTTTTAAGATATGGAATTATGGCTTTAGGGTAAAAATCAGAATCAGCAAGATCTTCTATTGCGATCCATTTGATTTGCTGGTTTTCTCCATCCGGTTCCGCTCCGCAAGCCAGAGGCGAAAAATCGTCAACCGAGCATTCAAACATCAATTCAGCCTGATGAAAACAATCTAAATCAATATGCTGATGATGATTTTTTGCTATATAATCTCTGACCATTACCAGACGATTGGGCGTTACGTCTAAACACAATTCTTCTTTACATTCTCTGATTAGAGCTTCTGTCATGGTCTCACCCCACTGGTGTCCGCCGCCGGGAAGTTTGCAAAAACGACCTTGACCATAATCGCAACTTTCTACCAACAATTTCCCATTTTGGATTATAATGGCTTTTATTGAATAACGAAAAATTTTTTCCATCATTTATCCTTCCGTTCAGTATTTCATGCTAAATATAGAGTTCATATTATAAAATGTAAAATGAAATAATGCACCAATGAGATGAAAGTATATCCGATGGATGCAGACATTTGGCGTTTGTGGAGACAGGAAAAGAGAAAAACCGCAGCGCCGGAAAACTCCGGTGTTTTCTCTTGACATTTTGAACAGTATAGTGTACATTTTAAGTAAATATGAATAGTTTACTATACAAAAGGTGTTTTGTAATGAATAATCAAATTCTACCCATCCCGGTCAGAAAAGCGCTTAAAAAACTGGGAAAAGACATCAAGGAAGCGCGGCTACGCCGACGGATTTCCACAATATTGATGGCGGAAAGGGTCGGCACAACCAGAACAACGCTGAAAAATATCGAAGACGGTCTGCCCTCGGTTTCTATCGGGCTGTACGCTTCGGCGCTTTATGTGTTGGGAATGCTTGACCGGCTCAGGGATATTGCCGATATTGCCTCGGATCCGGTGGGTCAGGCTTTGAGCAGCGAAAATCTGCCTAAACGGATCTTTAACAGAAAAGGATAGCCAATGACTGATGTTTTGACATATGTTTATGTTAACTACAAGGGGCAAGATATTCCTGTTGGGCGACTGTGGTCTTATTTTAACAATGGTCGAGAAAGCGCTTCTTTCAAATATGATGAAAGCTGGCTTAAGAATCCGGAGAATTTTGAACTGGAACCTTATCTGCCGCTGACCGAGGGAACTTTTCATACCGATACAAAAAAAAGCATCTTCGCTTCTTTTTCCGATTGTTCTCCGGACAGCTGGGGGCGTCTGCTGATAAAGCAAAATGAAGAAAAACGCGCGGAAAAGGAAAAAAGAGCGCGGCGGCAGCTTAACCAAATTGACTACCTGCTGGCTGTTTATGATTTTTCCCGTCACGGGGCGCTGCGTTTCAAGCAAACGCCGGACGGCGACTTTTTATCGGCAAAAGACAACAAAGCTGTTCCGCCGTTGGTAGAACTGCCGAAACTTCTGACAGCATCAGAAAAGGTTTTGGACGACGACGCTTCTTACAACGACATCCGTGAGCTTCTGGCTCCCGGATCATCGCTCGGCGGTGCAAGACCGAAAGCCTCGGTCATTGATAAAACGGGTAATCTGTGTATTGCGAAATTTCCGAAGAAAGACGACAATAACAACAATGTGTTATGGGAAGCCGTGGCGTTAACACTGGCGGAAAAAGCCGGATTAAACGTGCAGCGGTGGAAACTGACAACAGCGCTCGGCAAAGCTGTTTTGCTGCTGAAGCGTTTTGACCGAACCGGCGGCGGACAACGGATACCTTTTCTCTCGGCCATGACAATGCTGAATGCCAATGACGGAGAAAGCAATGAATACAGCTATCTTGATCTGGCGGAAATTATCAGAACCAAAGGTGTAAATGTTACAAATGACATGAAAGAATTGTGGCATCGGATGTTGTTTTCGGTACTTATATCAAACACCGACGACCATCTGAGAAATCACGGTTTTCTCAGAACAGATGCGACAGGCTGGCAGCTTTCTCCGCTTTACGACGTTAACCCCAGCAGTGACCGAACCGGAAACCTGCAGCTCAATATTGACGAGAACAGCAGTACGGCCTCGGTAGAACTGGTTATGTCGGTTGCAGAATATTTCCGGTTGAATAAGGCAGAGGCCGAAAAGATCTTTAACCAAACCCGCAGCGCCGTTGCCGAATGGCGGGATGTTGCCAAAGCGCTGGGAATTGGTGCCGGAGAAATTGCCCGGATGGCGGCGGCTTTTGAGAAATGAAATAATACGCTTATGAAACAGAAATATATCCGACAGATGCAGACATTTGGCGTTTTTAGAGCCTGAAAAACGGAAAAATGCAGACATTTGCCGAATATGGATTTTATGTGGGAAGCCTTAAACGGGTAGTTTCTTCACCGTTGTTCTTGGCAAAGATGCCAAGGTCCGAAAAATTAATCAAAAATAAACAGTGCAACACCGGAATTTTCAGCACTACGGTCTTTTGATTTTACTTGAAAAAATCTTTTAAAGTGTTAAAGAATAATTAACAAAAGTACAATTATGGAGTTATTAAGCTAAAAAATCTTCATAAGGGATACTTTTGCTGAGGTGTTTTTGTTTATTCATTCATAAAAAATTTATTTCGTATGAAGAAAATTATTTTGGATGCCGCATCAAACGCATATTTGTTTGACGGCACACATGCGGAAAGCATGGGAAAAGCTGAAACAATCAAAGATCTGTGGTTTGAAGATGTTTTTGCCATCGGTAAAGACATTTATCTGAAGAAAGACGACGAATACAGCCTGTTAGCAACGGATGCCAAATTTTTTGCCTTTGGCGCTGGCGATCCTTTTGCTGAAAAGCAGTTTGAAGTTATCAATGGCGAATGTCTGTATGTAGAACCCGGAACACCAGGTATTTTGAGATTTCCGAATAATCCGGCGTATGCTTCACTGTATGCCTCGGAAATTCCGGAACTTCAGAAAACAGGATTTGTCATTCATTCTCCAGAAAACGGATGCAGTGTTTACCTGCTGAACAATGAAAGAACAGTTGTACGTTCTGAAGCACCGGCTCTTTTTTGTGACAATGCATTATTTTGGAATGGTCACGGTTACATTTTGAAAGATAGTAAATTTATCCGCCGGCCATGGAAACTGTTTTGTCAGAAAGATGTCTATCTGCTGCTGGAACTAGGCGATGTGCTTTGGGTTCTGTATGCAAACGGAAAAATTGACACGCTTGGACGACTGAAAGAAAAAGTTCCGACTCAAAACGGCGACATTCTGGTTACGCAAAAGGACAACCACGAATGCTGTTATTACTTGGGCAAAAATGAACCGCAATGTGTTGTTTCCGTTTATGATAACGAACAAAGTTACCGTATCAACCGTGACGGAAGCATTGAGTACAGCTACATTTTCAGGATGAGTACGTATGATCCGGACACCTATGTGTCGGAAACTTACCAGCTCAAAGACGGCGCGTATCAATGCGTTCGTCACGAGGATCGGTAATACTGATGAAAAAGCCCTGACGGAAAACATCCGGCAGGGCTTTCTTTCGCCTATTTACGCAACTGGCTGGGGTTCCAGTTCGTCGGCGGTGGCATAACCGTCTATATCAGGATGTCTGTGCCGATGATCGGAAAAAGCAAAGATATCGCTGATTTCGGCCTTTAAAACATCTGCTATTTTCTGCGTTTCGTCGGAAGAAAGTTTCCGAGTGCCGCAGAGAAACGCCTCTAAACCGTTCTGTTCCAGATTGGCTGCGCCGGCAAATTCTGCCGGTGTCATACCGATTGCAGTGATCAGTTCATTAATTTTATGGCCAACGATTAAGTTTATTTGATTTTGATTTAATTCATACATTTTTGATCTCCGAAAGAAAAAGTTAATGACAAACAGTGAGTTTAGGCTCAGCCGGACGGCAGAGCTTACTCAAGCTAAATTCTTCGCTGAATTTTTCGGGATCAAAACAGAAAAGGGCGTCAAACTCGTCCTTATCAAAAAGAGGGGCAACTTCCTGAACTTCAAGTTCTTGTTGCGATAGTCCATAGTCACTGATAGTCCGTTCATCATTATATGTCATGATAGACTCCTTTAACTAAGGTGTTATACTGTTATTTCAATGACTTCTCTTTCTCCACCTTTTTGAATTAAGGTGGAGGAGCCTTAAAACACCGTTCATAACGCGGTCGCACATTATTCAACGCTATCCTTTTGGGAAGCGCCTGTTTTATTCTGTGCACTCCCCCGTAAAGGTTCATGACACAGAAGTTGCGACTAATAAGTCTTCTGTAACTTACTTATGAATCCGTTTTAAGGTTCTTGAAGTCTTTACCTATAATAACGGCAAAAGGTTTATGACGTCTTTTGCCTGTCATAATAATGGCATTTCTAATGAAATGCGGTTCTACTATAGAATGTAAAAATTCTGATTTCAAGAAGAACTTTTTGTTATATGAATGCAAATGTAAAATTTTCAAGCCTGCCATGTAAAAAAAAAGGCCGTTTTTTTTTCAGCAAACAATGCAAAACCTGCCTCATCACTTGATTTTACTTGCAAAAAAAGATTCTTATGTTAAAAAACAATTAACAAAAGTATAATTATGGAGGTATTGGGAAAAAGCTTTCATAAGAATATTTTGTGAGAAAACTAGTTGTTAATTTATAAAAATTTATTCGTATGAAAAAGATTATTATGGATGGAGCCGGAAAAAGCTATTGGTTTGACGGCAGAAAGTTGGAAGAAATCGGCAAAATTGAAACGATGGAACCTCTTTGGGGAAACGTGATTGTAAGTATCGGCAATGATATATACAGCTGCAAAGACGGCGAATTCAGCCTGTTGCATGAAAATGCCGGACTGATACAGATAGTAAGTTCTGACGATACAAAACAGTTTTATATGCAATCCGGTGTCTTGATGTTCCGTGAAAAGCCGGAAACAAAGCCAATCCGTCTGTCGGAGCTTTTTAAGCAGAATTGGGAAAAATATCTGTTTGCCTCAAAAGGCGCACCATGTTTTGTCCTGTGGGATAACAATAAAAACAAACATGTGGAAAGCGTCTATGCTGTCAACGACAACAAGGATGTCGTCAAATTGGAAGGAAATTTCAGGGATTTTCCCGAAAAAGGAAATTTTGTCTGGAATTGCAGATATTATGAAACTTTTCCGATAAAGGCCGGAGAATACGGTCTGAAGATTTTGCCATGGAAGCTGATTTATAAAACTGATTATTATCTGGTTTTGGTGTCTGCCGGACATTGTTTTGCTCTGTTTGCCGACGGTAAATTCCGGAGTTTGCAGGATGCATCAGCGGTGGTTAACACGGAAACAGCAGATATCCTGACGGCAGAGAAGACTTGTTGGCATTTGGGTGTGGACTTCATTGAGGAAATTGTCAGTTGTCAGTTCCACAATGAAAGTTATTCGGTGCGCACTGACGGAATCGTCAATTTTACAACAAGGATTGAGCTGGGTTCTGCTTATATACCTTCATATGAGGATGAAGAAACCTTATATGGAATTAGAAACGGGCATTATACCACAGTAAATTCCAATCAAGAGTAATCGGATAAATCTGAAATTAAAGAAACAGCGCTATTTTTATAGCGCTGTTTCTTTGTATTGATACGGCTAAAAAACAAGATTTGTATTGAATTTTAATTCCTTAACTGTATAGTAAAGCCATATACATAAATGTATTCGACATAAGAAAGGAATAAGCATGGAAATATGGGGACAAACAGACGAAGGCCAAGACATTTACAAAATAAATGAGGTCTTCGGCGTTACGGAAACCGGAGAATTGTTAGAGCTCAATGATATTGAAGCCACCTCTCCCGATAATGCCTTGGTGGTTGATGTTTCCGATGATTATGATCCTATGGCTCCCGATGCGGCAGAATACTGCAAGAATCATATTGTTGACTTGGAAAACATGACCGTTGACGGTTATAAGATTAACCTGATTGAACGGACAATCGACGGTGAACCTTTCGTTATTGCCAACGACGACGAGGATTTGAACGATGACGAGCCGGAAATTATTGAATACAACGATATTACGATGTCGGTTTATACGAACGGAGCAATTAACTTTTCTTTCAAAAATGCCATAGAGAAAACAAAGAAAGCAAACGGTTCAACGATTGAGAACGTCGTTAAAGCGATGCAGGACATTCCGGCAGAAACCGAGAAAAAACTTTTGGCAATCGCCAAAGCTCTGTATCATCAAGTAGATTTTTATATACCGTTTGCAGAGGTTAAAACGCAGGGACGTGTTTGATTGAAAACAAGCCCGACGGTGGAAGAAAAAGCCCGAAGAAACGTCTCCGGGTTATTTTTTTGCTAAAAAAGCCTTTTTTCCGTCTGTTTAGATGAAATACAGCACTCTTTTAAGCAAATATTTGTCTTATTAACTATATGTACATATTATCCTTGACATTGTACAAAACGTACATTATAGTGTACGCAGAGTACATTATGATAAAGGAAAAATAAATGGAAAGAATCACATTTTGGAATAATAAAGGTGGAACAGGAAAAACCAGCTTAGCTTTTCAAACAATTTGCCAATACGCACATGAAAATCCATCTGAAAAAATTTTGGTTATTGATGTTTGTCCTCAAGCAAATCTTTCAGAATTACTCCTTGGAGGATTACACCAAGGTGGAAGTAATATTTTATTACAAAGACAAGGGGCAACTCCTCGTGCAACCATTGGCGGCTATTTTCAGCTTCGTCTTCCTTCTCCATATACACCACCGTCATTTACAGCTCAAGACTTTTTAACTCAACCATATAAATACAATAAAAATATACCAGAAAATATAGACTTATTGTGTGGTGATCCAATGTTGGAATTGCAATCAAATGCTATTTCTACATTAGCTAATAACCAAATCCCCGGAACAAATACATGGATTGCAATTATCGATTGGATTAATGATTTTTTAAAAAAAATTGAAAATGAATATGATATTGCATATTTCGACCTAAATCCTAGCTTTTCAATCTATACCCAAATTGCTTTGGCTGCTACATCTAAATTGCTCCTTCCTGTGATGGCGGATGATTCATCAAGACGTGCAATTCAGAATGCATTTTCTTTAATTTATGGGCTAAAGTTACCATCCGAAATATACACAAAATATGCTTTTGCCCAAAAACTTAAAGATGAGGGGAGACAATTGCCTAAAGTACATATGATTTTGAAAAATCGACTAACCCAATACATGGGGCCAGCATCCGCTTTTGCAACAGTTCTAAGTGCCATAGAGCAAGATATTGCTGATCTTCTAAAGGTTCATCCTCAGCTGTTTACTTTTTCATCTATTAAGCAAGGAATTGTTGAAATTCGTGATTTTGGAACAACTGGTGTAGTATCTGCGGCTAGGGGATGCCCCTTCTATACGCTTCCCTGTGGAAGATTAGATTTGCTTGGACAACGGGTTCAAGTCAAAGAAGATTATAGAATAGACTGCGAACATAATATTCGAGAAATAACTTCAAAAATTTCTTAACAATTAATCAGCCTAAAAATTTATTTTGGGCTGATTTTTTTATAAAAATCTGCCTTTTCAAGTGAAATACAGCTTAAAGCCTTATTCTGTAAGGGATTCCGGCGGAGCGGACAGGCGGAATTTTTTCAGACAGCAAGCTGCAAAGGCCCGGATTTCCTTGAATCGTACTTCACATATTCTTTTACTTCACATATTCGCAAAAATGGTTTATCAAATCAGGTATAATCGGGGCGTTGTATAGATACCGCTCCGGTGAAAAAGGAAAATCCCCCTCATATGATCATCACTGAACTCCAAATAAATGACGCTGCGGAACGGCAGCTGCATCTGATTGCTTCGCGGCAAATTCCCTTTGCCGTAGCGGCTTCTCTGACGGCAGTGGCAAAGATTGCCCAAACCGAAGTGCGTGATCATATCAACGAAACCTTTACCATTCGCCGGAAAAGCGGTGGGTTTGCCAGCAGCATTGCCGTTAAACCGGCAACAAAGCAAAGCCAGACCGCAGAAGTTTATACAATGGCCCGATTTGCAGCTTTACAACAAGTCGGTGGATTGCGGCAGCCACAGGGAAGCAATTTGGCAATCCCTTCCTATCAGAATTTGAGTGAAGTTAGGGTGCGGCGGTCAGTGCGCAGTATTGCAGATGCCTTTGAAATGCAGTTGGCCGGTGGGCAAAGCGCATTGGTTCGGCGCACGGGAAAAGGCTTGCAGTTTCTTTATTTCCTCAGAAAACAGGCTGATGTACCAAAACGCTTCAAAATGATTGAAATTGTTTTGGAAACAGCCAAACGGGAGTTTGGGCGGACATTGGAAGCCAAAGTGCGTGAACTATAAGAATTCTTTCAAATCCGGATGCTGACGGACTTTTTCCTGAATTTGGCGGAGCGACTGAGGATTAAGCCTGCGCATAACGGTTTTGCGGTGGCTGTGATTGTAAACGTCTCCAGTTCGGATATCTAAAACCTGATTGCCGTGATGTCCGTGCAGGCGAAACGGCCACGGATCATCTTCAGCGCTCAAGTGAAAACGCCAACGATAGGTATCAATCGTTGCTGTCCCTTCATAAAGGTCAGCATCTTCCGGATTGGGATCTTCAACGGACAAAATAAAGAAAGATTCATAAATCCGGCATAGAGAAGCGAAAAAAGAATCTACTGCAGCAACATTATTGAACTCTCCGCTCAGACAGAGGGCATAATCGCAGGTGCGGATTTGGACATTAACTTCAGGAAAAGCTACTTGCAATGCGGAATGGTATTTTTTATCAATCGAAATGTTTATTTGCGTTTGATACTTTTTCTGCTCTGGGCAAAAATGAAGCCTTCCACATAATCTACCGTTGAAAAACAGGTATTCGTTGACGACCTTGATTAAGGCGTTGTCACCGTAGGTTTTGATTTTATGGTGTTTAGCAGAATTATTTGACATCGCTGTCCAGGCTAAAAAACAGGGTATCTTCCTGTGATATCTTGATATTTTGTGTCTGGGTATTGACGATGATCGGCTGCGACGGATCTATGTCCAAAGTCGTGCCATTTGGCCTGTTAGGCTGTACCGATTTGAAATCTATTGAAAGAATCGGCGTGCTGCGGCCATCTGCATCTGAAATATAGGCGTTGCGCCCGATAAACCTAATTGAATACTGCTTCATTCGTGCCTCCGTCGCGTATTAAAAAATAAAAATCGGGAATGGGCAAGAAAAACCGGACGGTTACTAACTTTAATATCGTTCAATAAAGCATGTTTCAGATGTTGTCAGGAAGTAAGGCCGTCCCAAAGTGTTGTTTGGCTGTTCATTTAGATTTGAGTCGGAAGCCGAAAAAAACACATTTTTTAATTTATTTCGTTGAAAAAGGTACTGTCGGAAGATTTTTCGACGCGGGTAACGCGAACCCCGCCGCGTCGCTACCGACAGACTAAAAAAAGGGTTCGCACCAAGTTCGCACTGAATCTGCGTCAGAACCATGTATTACAAGGCTTTGCGCGAATATTATTATAAAAAAGACAGGTTCGCACCTAATTCCGCTCAATCCCTTGTCTTGCAAGTGATACAGCGGAATTTAAACAATAACAACACAGGTTCGCAGTTGCGAACCTCTTTTTTATATAAGGAAGCAAGAATTGTGGATATACCTACCTGCCGAGTGTTATCACTCTGTTCCGGGGTCGGAGGTCTTGACCTTGGACTTAAACTCGCAATGCCAACTAGCCGAACAGTCGCTTATATGGAGATCGAAGCCTATGCGTGCGAAATTTTGGTTAAACGCATGCAAGAAAAAATCTTGGATCCGGCACCTCTTTGGTCAGATATCAAATCCTTCGATGGCAAACCGTGGCGTGGAAAAGTGGATATCATCACTGGCGGATATCCGTGCCAACCGTTTTCAGTTGCAGGAAAGAAACTCGGGGAAAAAGACCCCAGACATCTCTGGCCCCATGTGCGGAGAATTATTTCCGAGGTTGAACCAACGCTCTGTTTCTTTGAAAACGTCAGCGGACATCTACAGTTGGGCTTCGAACAAGTCCACAATGACCTACAAGGACTGGGTTACAAAGTTAAGGCAGGCTTGTTCACAGCGGAAGAAGTCGGTGCTCCGCATCGCCGTGAGCGGCTCTTTATCTTGGCCTACCGTAATGACGGCAGATGCAACAGTCGCGGAAACGATAACACCGAACGACAAGTATATTCCCACCAAGAACGGCACTCTGCGCCGATACATCAAGAGCGGACACAACTGCAGTCTGGGATTAGCGAGAACAGCACGTCTCTGGCCGACGGTTTTGGTATCGGAAGCCAACGGCGCTTCTCTCAAAAAAGTTCAGACCGGATATTCGCGGAGCCGCCTGAAAGAAGAAGTGCTGTTGTGGAAACAGCCGTTGAGATGGCGGACACCGAATGCCTCAGATGCCGAAGGCGGCGTGATGGAAATCAGACAGGGAACCTCTGCCCGGATCAAACTTCGCGATCATTCCGTACATGTAGCAAATTGCCTCTGTGGCCACCCAGACCAAACGACTTTGATGACTGGCGAAATATCTCAGAGAACCTTAAACCCGCGGTTTACCGAATGGCTGATGGGCTGGCCGACCGGGTGGACAGAGTTAGAGCCTGCGGCAATGGCGTGGTGCCTCTGGTGGCGGCGTATGCGTTTACAGTTCTTACGTCTAACCTTGAATTTACAACAACAGGTATCTTAAATGAACGAGAAAGTTAAATTAAAAGTTGAATATGTGAAGCTGGAAGAACTCATTCCCTTCGAGTTGAATGCCAGAACACACTCTAAGGAACAGGTCGGACAGATTGTCAACTCCATCGGAGAGTTTGACTTCGTCAATCCTATTCTGGTCGGCATCGATAATATGATTATTGCCGGCCATGGGCGTTTGTTGGCGGCGAAAAAAGCCGGATTGGAAACAGTTCCGATCATCCGGTTGCCGCATCTTGACTATAACCAGTGTATGGCTCTGTCTTTAGCAGACAATAAAATTGCTGACAATGCCGGTTGGGATGAAGAAAAAATCGTCGAAATTCTTGGAAAACTTGAGGATGCTCATTTCAACATCGATATTTTGGGCTTTTCCAACAAAGAGCTTGAAAACTACCGGGACGAATTTGAAACCAACGATGAAGAACTTGAATTCGAAAACGAAGTCCCTGATTTCGTGGAAAAACCGGTTGCCCGCCGCGGGGATGTTTGGATTTTAGGCGATCACCGTTTATTGTGCGGCGACGCAACAAGCCAGACAGACGTTGAAAAGGTCATGGACGGCGAAAAGGCCCAGATGGTTTTCACCGATCCGCCATACAACGTGAATTATGGCAATGCCTTGCGAGATAAACTGGCAGGAAAAGAAGGTGAGCGATCAATTCTCAACGACAATCTTGGCGAGGGTTTTCCTGCTTTTCTGTATGATTTCTGCTGTAATATCTTAGAAGTCAATGTTGGTTCCTTTTATATTTGTATGGGCGGCTCGGAGTTGCATACTCTATACCAAGCCTTTACGGCTGCGGGCGGCAAATGGGAAGCCTACATCGTCTGGGTTAAAGACAAATTCACGCTTTCACGATCCAAGCATCAACATCAGCACGAATGGATTTTATTCGGCAATCCTTATGAAGAACAGCATGAAGAAATCTTTTTGGGTGCAAAGCCCGGTACGGCTCCGGCTTGGTATGGCGGACGCAACCAAACAGATGTCTGGGAATTTCCCCGACCGCAGAAAAGTGCACTGCATCCAACAATGAAGCCTATCGCACTGGTTGAAAGAGCCATCCGCAATTCCAGCAGGGTGACTGACATTGTCTTGGATACCTTCGGCGGCAGCGGTTCAACGCTGATTGCCTGTGAAAAAAGTGGTCGGCGTTGCCGGATGATTGAACTTGATGAAAAGTATGTCGACGTCATCATTAAGCGCTGGGAAGAATATTCCCGAAAAAAAGCCGTTCATGAACAAACCGGCAAAAGTTATGAAGAACTTAAGATTGAGCGGGAGAAACAAGATAAACTTGCAGAAAAGGCTCCTGAATAGTCAGGAGCCTAATTAATGTATTGAAACAATCGTTTTTAATATAATTTTATTGTTGAATTTTACTTTCAACTCAAACATTTGGAGAATGATACTGACAATGCCCGTATCAGCAATAATACGGAATGTTTGATTGTCTAGTGAAATATTTGTGGAGCGAGATGCTAAAAGTTGTTTCTTTACATTTGCATCATTTAATTTGTTTAATATCCTATCCCGCATAATATTTGAAATACCGAATGTTTGACATCCAACGAAATTAAAAGTTCTGTTCATTTATTTTCTCCTGAAAATTGAATAACACTATGTTGTTCTTTATGTTTAGAGCTTTGCTTAGTATTTCTGACTTGTCCAGTCATTTATTTATATTAATGCGTTGTTTTTATTGGTTTATATATGAAATTCTTGGCTTGGTTTAGTTGTGGGGTTACGTCGGCAGTTGCCTGTAAACTGGCGATTGATAAATATGGCGATGATGTTGACATTTGGTATATCGAAACCGGTGCGGCTCATTCGGACAACCAACGATTTATTGAAGACTGCGAAAACTGGTATGGTAGGAAAATTCTGACAGCCCGGCATCCTAAGTTTAAGAATCCTTTGGAAATTGCTGCTATTGAAGTTTTTAATACACCGTGGGGCGCTCCCTGCACTAAATACTTAAAAAAGGAAGTTCGCCAGAGAATTGAAAAAAATTACACTCAACCGATTCACGTATTCGGCTTTGAGTATAATAAAAAAGAAATTAACCGAGCCTTTAGGTGGAAACAGCAGAATTCCTCAAGAGTTTATTTTCCGCTTATTGAACAAGGGTGGAATAAACGGCGTTGCCTGCAGGAACTTTTACTTAACAAGATTGAAATCCCGGCCATGTACCGGCTGGGATACAATAACAACAACTGTATCGGCTGTTTCAAAGGCGGCAAAGGGTATTGGAACAAAATACGGACAGATTTCCCGGACGTTTTCAGGCAGACTGCCGAGTTGGAACTAAAAACAAGACATACCTGCCTTAAAGATCGTGGCAAACAACTCTATCTGGCTGAATTAGAACCAGATGCAGGTAAACACCAAAATATTGACATTCCCGAATGCGGAATATTTTGTGAACTTGAAATGGCCGGATTGCCAATCAAAGATATTAACGAAATTTTAGAATTTATAAAATTTAACCCGGAAAACCAATGAATACAGCAAAATAAACTGTGATAAACAAATGATGAAAACATGGAAATTTCAATCAGAGCTTATGCTGCCCGCAAAGGTATCTCCGATACCGCTGTTCGCAAGGCAATCAAATCCGGGCGGATAACGCTCACTAAAAACGGGAAGATCAATCCGGCGTTGGCTGATCGGCAATGGGAAGCCAACACTGACCCCGCTCAGGTTTATGCTATTAAAGAGGATTCATCGGCGCGAACCACTTCTCCGGAACCGGCATCATCGGCAGGTTCTGGCGGTATTGGCGTTTCCTATCAACAAAGCAGAGCTATCAGGGAAGCCTACGAAGCCCGCCTTAAAAAATTAGAATTTGACGAACGCACCGGAAAGTTGATTTCCACGGAAACCGTCCAACGGGAAGCCTTTAATGCCGCGCGGAAAACCAGAGATATGATCCTGAATGTCCCGGACAAGGTCATTCCGCTGCTGATTGGCAAGACTGACATCCATGAAATGAAAGAGATTTTACGGAAAGAATTGCTGCGAACCTTAGATAATCTGGCGAATTTGTTTGATGGAAATCGAGACTGACAGCTTTTTCAACTACGGATTTGCAAAAGGAATACGCCCAGATCCGGACTATACCGTCGACGAATGGGCCGATGCGCACCGCATTTTATCTTCTGTATCTTCAAGCGAACCCGGGCCGTGGCAAACCTCCCGCGTTCCGTATCTTCGGGAAATCATGCGTTGCCTGTCTCCCTCGCATCCTTGCGAGCGTGTCATTTTAATGAAAGGCGCCCAAATCGGCGGTACTGAATGCGGCAATAATTGGATGGGATTTGTCATCCACCATACTCCCGGCCCGATGCTGATTGTCAATCCGACGGTTGAAATGGCCAAACGTACCTCAAAAATGAGGATTGACCCGGCAATTGACAACTGCCCGTCACTCAGAGAGTTGGTTAAAAGCCCGCGAACCAGAGACAGCGGCAATACGGTCTTAATGAAAGAATTTCCCGGCGGCGTTTTGGTTTTGACCGGAGCCAACTCGGCGGTCGGACTGCGTTCCATGCCTGTCCGCTATTTGTTTTTGGATGAGGTCGACGGATATCCGAATGATGCCGGGGACGAAGGCGACCCGGTAGATTTGGCCATCCAACGTACAGCAACGTTTTCGAACCGCAAGATTTTTCTGGCTTCTACCCCGACGCTCAAGAATTACAGCCGGATTGAAAAGGCTTTTCTTGAGGGTGACCAGCGTTACTTTTTCGTTCCCTGTCCGGTTTGCGGTACAATGCAAACCTTAAAATGGGCAAATATCAAATTTGAAAGCGGACACCCAGAAACGGCATGTTATGAATGCGAAAAGTGCAAATCTCTATGGCAAGACTATCAAAAAGCCGAGATTTTGCAAAAAGGCGAATGGATAGCAACGGCTCCTGACCGCTCAAACGGCAAAATTGTTTCGTTCCATTTATCCTCACTCTACAGCCCACATGGTTGGACATCTTGGGGAGACATCGCCAGCGAGTTTGTGAAGGTTCATAAAGACCCGGCACGTTTGCAGGTTTGGACGAACACAAAACTGGCGGAAACTTGGGAAGACCAGTCCGGAGAATCTATTGATCCGACTGGATTGATGTCACGCCGAGAAAATTATGGCCCGAGAATTCCGATGAATGTGGTTATTCTGACTTGCGGCGTTGACGTACAGGATGACCGCTTGGAACTGGAGATTGTTGGCTGGGGCAAAGATGAAGAATCGTGGTCAATTGACTACCACGTTTTACACGGCGACCCGTCAACACCTCAGCTCTGGGAAGATTTGGACAGTATTTTACAAAGGACATATGAACATGAACGTAATATTGCCCCTATGCCTATTGCTGCAACTTGTATTGATAGTGGTGGTCATTATACAGATCATGTTATTACGTTCTGCGGTGAGAGACTGCATCAGCGCGTGTTCGCAATCAAGGGAAGCAGTTCGGGCTTTGGTGTACCGATTTTTCCAGCGAGAGCCTCCCAAAACAAGAGATTAAAGAAGCCGGTGTATGTTATTGGCGTGAATGACGCCAAACAAACGCTCATGCAACGGCTGCGAATTAAAGAACCCGGACCAGGCTGTTGGCATTTTCCGATTGATCGGGATGCCGAGTGGTTCACACAGGTTACGGCAGAGGTTATCAAAACCCGGATGGTTAAAGGACGTCCGGTTCGGGAATGGGTGCCCAGAACAGAAGGACATCCCTGTGAAGCCTTGGACTGCCGCGTTTATGCTTTCGCAGCATTACGCGGACTAATGCGAAATTGGAAGTTTGACCTTAACGCGGCGTATGAACGCCTCCAGAGTTATCCGCTCAGAAACGGGCAAATTCCAACCAGTAACGGCGGAAACCAAACAGCAACATCTCCAACAGTCAGATCAAGAGTTAGAAGTAAAGGAATCAGTTTATGAAATCTTATAAAGAACAGCTTGAAGAAATCCAAAAAGCGATTTCGGATATTCTTTCCGGGGCGCAGGAAGCCTCTTATAACGGACAAAAAGTCAAAAAAGCAGACTTAAATGTCCTGTTTACGCAAGAAAAGTACCTGCGGGGCAAAGTTTCCCGTGATCCAAGCGGTGGCGGAGACGGAGATTCCGGTGGTGGCATCAGCAGTGGACGTAGCGGCATCCGCGTTCGTGGAATTACTCCGGTATAGACTTTTGTATTATTATCATCTATATTTTATCTGTCTCTTATACACATCTCCGAGCCCACGAGACAGGCAGAAATCTC
>ENA-OZKI01000004-OZKI01000004.1-human-gut-metagenome-genome-assembly--contig:-NODE-4-length-57394-cov-10.019167_pt1 | contig 57394 bp, 56 predicted proteins | sample MGYA00244178_ERZ653754 | MGnify/ENA primary metagenome ERZ653754 (study PRJEB26926, sample SAMN06165253) | human gut metagenome | biome: ENVO:00009003; feature: ENVO:2100002; material: ENVO:00002003... | reverse complement strand
TAAGTCGTCGGCAGCGTCAGATGTGTATAAGAGACAGCAATACATTTACTTTCCTCTTTTGATGATCTTAAATGTCTTATTTTTCGTAATGTGTATAACAAGGAATAGTGATGAAATTAAAAAAATGTCTTCTGCCTGTGGCAATGTTAGCGTCATTTACTCTGGCAGGATGCCAGTCAAATGCTGATGATCATGCCGCCGATGTTTATCAAACCGATCAACTGAATACCAAACAAGAAACTAAAACCGTTAATATTATTTCCATTCTTCCCGCAAAAGTTGCCGTAGACAACGCCCAAAATAAACGGAACGCACAAGCCTTCGGCGCGCTTATTGGCGCTGTCGCTGGCGGTGTTATCGGCCACAACGTCGGGTCTGGCAGCAATTCCGGAACGACAGCAGGTGCAGTTGGCGGCGGAGCTGTTGGCGCAGCAGCGGGTTCTATGGTGAATGATAAAACCTTAGTGGAAGGTGTTTCTTTAACATATAAGGAAGGCACCAAAGTGTATACCTCCACCCAGGTGGGTAAAGAGTGCCAGTTTACGACAGGTTTAGCCGTTGTTATTACCACGACGTATAACGAAACGCGTATTCAGCCAAATACCAAATGTCCTGAAAAGAGCTAATAATCAGGAGGAGTCATGAAGAAAGTTTTTCTTTGCGCCATCTTAGCCTCCTTAAGCTATCCGGCTATCGCCTCATCATTGCAGGATCAACTCTCGGCTGTCGCAGAAGCGGAACAGCAAGGTAAAAATGAAGAGCAAAGGCAGCATGACGAATGGGTCGCGGAGCGCAACAGGGAAATCCAGCAAGAGAAGCAACGTCGCGCAAACGCCCAGGCCGCGGCTAATAAAAGAGCGGCAACGGCAGCAGCGAATAAGAAAGCTCGTCAGGATAAACTGGACGCCGAAGCCACTGCGGACAAAAAACGCGATCAAAGTTATGAAGATGAGCTACGTAGCTTAGAGATTCAGAAGCAAAAACTGGCGCTGGCGAAAGAAGAAGCCCGCGTTAAGCGCGAAAACGAATTTATCGATCAGGAACTGAAGCACAAAGCTGCGCAAACCGATGTGGTGCAATCTGAAGCTGACGCAAACAGAAATATGACTGAAGGCGGTCGCGATCTGATGAAAAGCGTGGGTAAAGCAGAAGAGAACAAATCGGACAGCTGGTTTAACTAAGCGATGTCAGTAACTTCAAGCCTATGATTCGTGAGTATAAAAAACCCTCTGTAGTAACAGAGGGTTTTGTTCATTCATAGTACAGGGTTCAAATCATTCCCACTCAATTATTTACGACAATCATAACCAATTGAGTGATAACATTTTTCCAAAACTTCATTTTTCTAGTACCGTTTTATATACCGTCACCGGAAATCAGTACCATGAAAAATGCCATGCTATCTGGTCAGGGTGTCGTATTGTTTTTCGCAGACTCTTCCGGCTTCGGCTGCCCGGTCAGCATACTCTGCCAGTTGTCTGTTTCTCTCGAGAGATTTGCTGAGCACGTCGGCAAGCAAAACTCCGGTGTCTGCGGCTGACGTCCCAGCGCCGACAATGGCGTTATACTGCCTGAGCTGCTCACGGATGGCAAAGAGTTGTTGCTGCAACCGGCCAGCGCGAGCGGCAGCATCAAGAGAATCATTGCGCGCCTGGTCGATCCTCTGCTGCGCTTCACGTTCATTGATCGATTTCTCCTGTTCGTAGTGCTGACGAACTATCTCATCTTCAGCTTTGCGGTCTTCCTTCGCCTGCGCATACCCGGCATCGTACTGACGACTGCCGTGTGCATTCCAGGCTACAACTCCTGATATGACCAGAACAGCAAGCATCGCCATGATAACCAACTGTTTCCAGTATGCTTTTGCGAATGCCCAGATCATACCGCCAGCACCTTACTGGCAGTGATGTATCGCGCGCGCCGGTCATCAATGCCGTTCCGGCCACCATTGATAAGCAGAGTTACACGTGCAATATCTCCGGTATACTTCATGCAACCTTTGCTGGAGAAGAACCACGCCGCGCTACGAGCCGCGTATTCGTCCTGCGCCAACAGTTCAGGATTCTCCAGCAGGTCAACTTTCAGACCGTTTCCACAGTCACGATAGTTATTCAAACCGGTAATCTGGATAAGCCCGCGCCCACGGTAATTCCAGCCATCACCAGGGGCATTGTTCCCCATGCGTTTGCTGTACACCAGATTTGCGATCGCGCGCTGGCGCTCGAGTGGCAATGGTGGTTCACCAGCACGGCGACCAAGTGCATTAGCCTGCCCCTGAGTGAGACGCCCAGCCCGAACGAAGTTAGCCAATCCGGTTACGCTGTAGTTGAAATTTTCCTGCAACCGGGTGAAGCCTCCAGACTCATGCCCGACCTGAGCAATAAACATTGCCTGATCTTCTGGTTTGCTGATACCAAACTCTTTCATCGCAGAAGTTATATGCGAGAACCAGCGAGCGGCCAGTTCCTCGCTGATACCAGCAGCTCGCTGGAATTGTTTAATCTCCATGTTTAGACCTCGTTATTTTGAAAATCTGAACTACGTTACCGCGCGTTTTAATGACTGCAGCAAGCATGACAGCGTTGATAATGACCTCAGATAAATCCACAACCATTGGCGTGCGTAACCAGATTGCATAAGCGACACGAACTGGAATGCTGGCCGCAGCAACAATCAGGAAATAAGCAAGCCACCCACCCCATCGCCTGTGTTGAGAACCGTTTCTCCGAAATGTGGCAACTCGAACTGCTATACCGGCGCAAATAACCGCATTGGTGATAAGCAAAAAAAGCTCATGAGTTACCATCGTCTTTTCTCCCCGGAATTAACTCGCGTGGATTATCGGAACGGTGATAGAGCCAGATCCCAATTCGCACAGCGACGATTGCTGACACAAATGCACCGGCAGAGAAAACAATCCCTTTCTCGAAAGAATCCTGTGTGATTGTAGGGATCAGGCTGGCTATGCCGATAAGAATTGATGCTGCTGGTTTGTAGAATAGAAGTCCGCAGAGAAAGCTAAGCATCGACAAGAGCACGCGACGACGAATGGGATACTCTACCGCAGAGGTAACAAAAATCACCGCCCCAGCCAAAGACCCCAAAGCAACCTCAGGAGGAACTCCTGCTATCACTGCCGCCAAAGAACTCATGCTAAGCCACTGATTTAAAGTTTCACTGGTTAGTTGAGCTGACATGTTTTCCACCGTTTATATGCATAACTACCTCCTGAACAGTAAAGCATTACGCATGATAAACCATTTATGGTTTTTTGTTACCCAATATTACCAATCCAATTCGCGATGGTCAAAACATATCCACAGCGGTAAGTTTGAGTGTTTTCATTTCCAAAACTTTATACAATAATATATGCAGTCTGTTATTTTTACGCACAATAAAAACACGATACCAGCTATTTCGCCATAAATACAATTTCCTTTAATGCTGCCAACAGTGCCTGCAAAACATATAACAGAACACATAAATAACAGGCATAATATAGATTTAATAATCTAAGTGCATATAAATATCATTTAAGAAGTTAAGAGCATTATTATAATAACAATAACCCCGCTGTTTTATTCGGGGTTATTGCATTTATTATTACATTGACATTAATATAAACATGGCTAATTCGTCATAACGAATTCCGTAGCGTCCTCCTGCTTTTTTTACAAGAATCATATCTCCTGTTTTATATTGAGAATAAATTTTCTCACCTGTATCAGGATCTGTGCTCTCTTCAGTTATCACCTCTTCATCCCATACGTCAGGCCATTCATCGTAACACCAAAAAGCATATTGCTCAGGGTTTAAACCATGCTTTCTAAGAATATCCCCTACGGTTTGAGCGCCAACGCCAAAATGATACCTGGACGACTCAATTCCTTTGTGATTAATTGAGTCATTAAATTTAAATTTATAGATGACTGACTTTATTTCAATAGCGGCATTACGCTCTGCATTAAGAATATCATATCTTGTTTTAAGAGTTTCATCTGACGTATTGATTGACCCGGTTCCTGCATAGATAACAGAGCATCTGTTTGATGGCTGTCCAATAGCTTTAACATTATCATCAACAGGAGCTATTTTATTAGCATCTGCCAACCACCAGTCTGTTCCATCAGCGTGACCGATTCTTACTCTTATCCCACTTCTAATATTTAAACTTCCAGTATTGCTCTGTAAATTACAATCTCCTGACGTTGGTCCAAGCAGTACAGTTTTACCAACACCACATACTACTCTGGCATTTCCTTTTTGTGATACGAGTCTTGACTCACCTCCTGACTGCTCAGGAAGAGATTTATGGTCTATAAATGCATCGCGGGGGTTAAATACACCGTCTCCAGAATTATATCTTCCTCCTGTATAGTTGTTAAATACAGGACCCCAGTCAACGCCATTGCCTTCAGAGCACCCGACCATTCTAAGCACTCGAGTATTCCCTGCTGCATATGGTAATGAGCTTGTTGATTGCCGGGAAGCTATCATACGTGCTCCATAACCAATAGCATTACCACCATTTATAGTTACATATGCTTGCTGGCTTTCGAAATATGTACTGTAAAAGTTCATATTTCCACAGTCATGCAGATGAATAAGAACATCATCCCATCCCTGAATGGTTCCCGCATGTACCTGTACACCGCGAACTGGTTCCCCTGAAACCTCCATACACTCTGATGGCCGGCTGAATGGCTGAGACAGGTATTGCGATGTGGCAAGCAGATGTGTGTGGTGATACAGGCTGGTAATGTAGCAATCGAAAAATTGCGTTCCCGCCATACCAAAGTTATCTATGTCATTTCGCCGTATAGTAGAACCTACTGTTGCCTCAGAAGCGTTAGACACTCCAGTAAATACTAACTTATCACCGGATACGGATAATCCTGAATAAGTGAAATTCCTGCCTCCAGATCTTAAAACCCCGGACGTTTCGAAGGTGTGGCTTGCTGACCATGGGATTTCGATAGTGCTGGACGTTACCGCTGTAATTCGGAATACATCATGGGCGCGGATCGAAATACCCTTGAATCCCTGGAATCTACAGTGATAATAGTTTTCATCCTCGCCCTGAGCGGCCAGCGTGCCAGATACAGGAATGTTCGTTTTTAAAAGTGCCGTCTTGCGCCAGTATCCAACCACCTGCAAATTGCGGTATTCATTGCCAAAAGACGCACGTGACCAAATACCTACATCCCACTCATCGCCAAGACCGGTATTTGCAATGTCTTTATAACCATCCAGCCCATTGAAATATGGAACAACACGAAAGTTCTCAAGGCGAACACATCCTGTCTCAGGCATCAATATTGCGGCAGAGAATGGTTTAAGCGTGGCTCTTGTAGTCCCATTAGCATCACCGTTAGTAAAATCCAATAAATCATATGATGACGCAGGTGCCGTTGTTGTATACGGGTCTTCGGAAGATGGATTAGAAACCACACCACCACTAACATCCATATTAGAAACACAATCTACAGTATATTTTTTATTTCCTACCCCGTACATCAGGAATGTGGTCCCTGTGGTAATATCAGGAGCAAATGTTGCAGTATATCCAGAGACCCATTTGCCCACACCAAGACCAATTATCCCACCACCAGAAACAGGTGTTAACGTATCCGTTATTACATACGCATTATCAGTACCATAAATAACCTTTCCTGTGTTAATGGCAGCTTGCCACGCGGCCCAGTCTATTGACTGAGATAATGAGTCAACAAAAGGATATAAGGATTTTGCTTCAGAAATTGAAGAAAACCTCTCAGATAATGGATGATATTTCCCATCCCCAATTGCTCCGAATTGTTTTACATTTAAGAAAAGAGCATTGTTTTCATGCTGAGTTATAGTTACAGCCCCGGCAAATGGCTGCCTTACACCAATTAATGCATCACCTTTTCCTTCTCCTGCGCTAGATAATTGCAGAAGAACATCTGCGGCACTGCCAGAAGGCACAGGTACACCTATAGGTTTACCATTGACGATACCAATGACAGTTTCTTCCAGTAAATGAACTGGAGGAAGTGGTTCAATAAAATTATCTGGAACCCGTAATGTCCTGTTAATATTCACATTAACAATATTATCAACATAATTCTTTGTAGCTGCATCTTGAGGCTTGGAAGGATCGCGCAAATTGCGGATGTAATTATTCAAAGCATCGTAATAGTTTGCCACAAATGATGGTTTGCGCAGCGCCAGGCTAAACCAACTGCGGACTTGCTGTATCAGCATCGTCAGCTTATCTAACGCGTCTTCATGCACCTCAGCGAAAAACTTTCCCTGATTTCGCAGATCAGTTTCCTGCGTAACCGGTAGCTCTCGTGATATAGAAATCTGATAACCGTTAGCTAACGCCTTCGACAGAATTACATTACCGCCATTATATCCACCAGCCCCAGTGACAGTGTAATCAGTATCAAGAGCCAGCACAGCGATATTTTCGTCAAGGTCAACCACCTGTACTGCCAGATCAGATTCCTTGAAAACCCTAAAGGTATACGGAAATGATGTCGTAACGCCGTTACCTGTGTATTCGTTGTGGTCAACTTCGGTTGAGACCGTCATGTTAAATCTCCAGATAGTCGCAGCACCCGTTGCGCCGCATATCCGGTTATTCTATTACCTGAAAAACCACATATGGATAGAAATACTGTGAATATGAATAGATATTACCTTTCGGGTAATTTGCAAAACGTGCTGGATAGCAAACAAATTATTTGCTACTGTATAAATATACAGTTATTGCATGGAGAAGATAAGATGCAGCAGTATCACTATCCACTGGAAGACGGATTTACCGAAAGGATTCACACGCCGGGAGGCGTCAGGTCACTGGTGGAGGGATCGCACTTGATGAAATTACTCCGGGATCTCGATAAGGATGGATTTAATGTCGATGGCCCACTTGCCGAACTGACTGCACTGATTAACTACGTCACCAGCTCACAGATGTCTATGCGGGATCTGCAAACACATCTCGACTATTGTGCCGAACAATTACGAAAACAAACCCGGTAAATTTAAAGGCCGCAAGAGCGGCCTATCGTTTCGCTTTGTGCTCATCCCAGCACGTTTTGCACCATGCCATTAAGCCGTCCGCATTTTGATTATTAGGGTAAAAGCTGGTTCGTTTTCTGCGGACATTACAAATTGGGCACCACTTCATATGGCGTGTATTCTTTGGGCCATCGAGACACCTTGCACACCATTTAGTCAATCCATCTGGATTTTTTGACGATTTCCTGAATTTTTCATATGGAAGGTTTATTCTGCATCGCAAGCACTGCTTGCTACCACTTGAAACTCTGTTAGCTGATTCTTCTTTTGGCAGCGATACAGAAGGTATTCTTGCTGGCTCTGATATTGCCTGAGGTGCTTTTTTAGATGACTGAGACGATATGTCATCACCAGGGAATCTTCCATGATATGCCGGACGCGTTGACACTCCAGGTGGAATCTCAGCTGTAAACGGCTTTGGCTGAATCAGTTGCCTCTCTTTTGCTAACTCCTGCTGTTTATAATATGTCTGGATTACCGCACTATCATAAGCAGGAGGTGCGGAAATATTAGGCGCATTACCTCCAGTTTTTTGAAACTGAGTAGAGGTGTGTTCTATCACCTGTGTACGATTAATCGTTATCTCCCCATCTTCGGTCTTTATCGTTTTGTTATGATTAACGACCGTACGATCAGAGATCTTAGTCTTGTTCTGGTTGATAACGTAAATAATCACCGCAACCACACCAACAACTATCCAGAAAACTTCCATTGCTTTTCCTCACAATAACATTACCTTAAAGGTAATATCTTGCTTTCAGGTGATCAAGCGTTAAACGCAATCAACCAAATACGGTTGATTTTAATGTTTCTTCGCGCTTATCATTACCTTTACGGTAAATTTACATTGCACTCCTCTTGTGCCATAGTAATCGGGCACTGGCAAAATCCAGTGCCGGGATTGGCGTCCCGGATTACTACAGAGGCACATATGCCGCATAAGCGGTTTTTTTATGTGTAAAGCGCACCTATTCTATGGTGGGCTGTGTGGGGGCACCGAAAGGTGCGCCGGGTCCTTTGTAGCCGGTTACGCCAACCCTGCACAGTTCACCACCAACCGATTGGCGTCGGTAGTGGTGATTAACCTAACTACAAAGGTGATCACTATGACTGCTAACGTAACCCCATCTGTTTTTCATTTTGAATCAGAAGCAACCATTCGAGCCATTGTTATTGATGGAAATCCTTGGTTTGTTGCCAAAGACGTTATTAAAGCTCTTCAACTGACAAACCCCACTATGTCAATAAAATCTCTTGATGATGATGAAAGGGCTAAATTTAACTTAGGCCGTCAAGGCGAAACCAATATTATCAACGAGTCAGGCCTCTACACACTGATCCTCCGCTGCCGCGACGCAGTGACACCAGGCACTATCCCCTACCGCTTTCGCAAATGGGTTACAGGTGAGGTTCTTCCTCAGATCCGCCGCACCGGAAGCTACATTAAAAACTCGCTCCCGCAGGAAGAGCGCATAAAGATGGTTGCCGACCAGGTAGCCAACGCCACGGCGTCAGCAGTAATGCAGGCGATGAAGATAGAGAACAAAACCTACAGTGCCCCACTGAAGCCAGGCTACCGCAGTCTGATTCATTCGCCGTCGGGTGTTCTCGGCCTGACGGAGAACTCATTGCTGATGAATCTGCTGAATCAGTTGCAGGACGACGGGCATGATGTATCGGGCGCGGCGGCGGAACTGACCACCATGTTCTGCTACATCGTCGGTGTGAGCAAATGCCTGCGTGATATCCAGACGCACGCGGAGTACATCAACGACAAGGCAGGGTTCTTCTGACAGAACGGCGGCACAGGGATGTGCCTTTAAATAATTCTGTACAGATTGCAGACTGTGGGTGAATAGCGTACTATTACCTTAAAGGTAAAGGAGGCGCGATATGACAGCGTTGAAAAATCGTACTCAGCACAATGAACAAGCCAAGCAATGCTGGGATGTCATTGGAAAAGTTATGCTTGGCCGCGCAAGCAAAGAGCGCGACAAGGATATGGTTTACCAGACAGGAACATCTTTCAGCGACTTCAAGGCGGCATTTCGCTCCAAATAGAAGCACATTAGGAGTTTGTCTTGAAGTTTAACATTAGAATATCTAATAGTTTTCTAAATGGGGAAAGCAACACCCCTTTCGCTGTAGACGGACCTTTCCTTACTGACGATGAAATAAAAATCATACAAAGGTTTTTAGAAGATGTTGCCAATGGAAGGGCGCTTGTTGGAAAAAACAAGCCATCGTGGGTTGATGATAACCATGATAAAATTCCCGGCTCAGACAATTATGAGCAAGAGAATTATTGGCATTATCATTGTGGGCCAACATGGTATCCAAACACATTTAAGAATTATACCATTAACTTAAATTTCAACCCTGGCGGAATGCATTCTAATGAATGCATTCATTATGCAAAAAATGATAATGAAATTGTCGTTGTTGGATTTTCAAGAGAACACATACCTTTCCTTTCATCAGATGGAAACGACAATCCGCTTTTTTATGATGAAGAAGAATAGCCCGCGGCGCGGGCTTTTTTGTGTCTGCGGATTCCCACCCAGGCGGCGGTGGCATTCGTTAAAAACAAGGCCGCGAAAGCGGCCTGTTTGATCACTGTGCAGTTTTCGCTGATCGATTTTCAGCTCTAAATTCAAGAACCGTTTCAATATTTCTTTCCTTCAGCATATCAATAACATTTTTATTCATTTGACTATCACTGGTTAATAACTGGTAAACGTTGCTTCTCTCTTTATCAGAGTTTTCTTTAACAGCTGCTTTGCATGCCAAATGCTTATTGAAATTTTCTACATCGCTAGTACAGGAATTTACGGCTGCTGATGAAATATCAGACGCTGAAGAAACACCGTCATCCAAACGTTTTATAGCATTTTCTATACATGAGTTAAGGGAATAAACGACAACTGAGCGATACCCTTCAGACGCACACCATTCTAAATTTCTTGAAGGATCGAGTGGTTTTACTTCGCTGGATTGAATTAACTTGTCAAAAACTGACTTATATTCAATCTGTTTTTTATCTATAGCCCATACTTCAGTAGCTGATTTATAATTCCCCGTATGCCTATTAACATCAAATCCATGTTTTATAAGCAAATCTGCCCATGAAAGATTTATTGATTCATTGTTATGAGGCCATTTTCCTGTCAGAACCGCCCCCATAGACCCCATATATCCGCCATATGATGGTATAGCACCATGGCTCAGTAACTTCTCTGCAACCACAGGGCAATTAATTACATAAGAGGCGTAAAGCCCATTCCATAAAGCCCCTCTATAGTAATCGCCACGATTAGGTTCTTTTAAGTCGATAGCCTTTGATAATTGTTCGCACGTTTTGCATGCATCAAAGTTATCCTTATTGCATTGCAATGAACTGGCAGCTGTAGGATTTACAGAGACTATTGAAAGCACTATGCCAAAAAACAAATTTATTTTTTTCATCCTATTTCATCTGCTCTTCAACTTTATTTAGTAATGGTGATATCGCCCACAGATTCTGAAAAGGTAGCATTTTACGGACAGCGTGGGTTTGCTGGCTGTCAAATTCTCCGTTAAGTACACCATTTGCAACCGTCGCGGCATCACCGCCAAGATCAAAGGTAGGACCAAGTAAAGCACCAATAGCATTACGACTCTGAAACCTTGATACCGGAGGCGCACCAAACATCGCGCCAAGACCAAACCTACCGCCGCTTATGTTCTCAACGGTATTCAGCGGCTCAGAGAGCCAGCCAAGCATTCCGCCCCGGTCGATCCCCTCTTTCACAAGGTTATTCCAGCTGTAGTCGATATCGCGACCGCTTAACTTCTGTTTCATCATATAGACCATTGAGCCAAGCGCAATCGTGCCAAGCGCACCAAGATAGAATGCAGCATCGCCCTGCTGGATACCAGATACCAGCACCCTGTTATGCTGTGCGAAGATAAACGTTTTGAACTGCGTGATCATCTTCCAGCCTTCTTTACTAAAAAACAGCGGTGTATCACCTACGCCAGGCGTTACAATCACTGAGTCTACATCTTTCAGCACTGCAGACTGGAAAATCTCTCTAGCGAAACGGTCATCCCACAGATGACTATGCCCGGTTAACAGCCCGTCCATATCCTCTCCGTGCTTCCCGAATTGCTCCCCGATTCGGCGCAGAACATCTTCATTGATGCCGACCTGTGCCATCTTCCGCATTTCACTTTTGGAGAGCGTGCCACCAGCAGAAACTTGGCGAGCCGCGTCAAGTATCCTCGACTGCACTATCATCCCAGACCATGATTTAAGTGCGCTGTTCCACTGATTCATCAGCGTCCAGTTACCGAATTTCTGCGTCATCCAGTTCAGACCTCGCTCAGCGGCGCTTCTCCGGCTATAGGGGTCAGTAAGATCCGCTATAGCCTTTGTACGCGTAGACAGGACATAATCAAGCCCAACTGCCATTTCTCGCAAATCCCTGGTTGCAATTTTCACTGAGTCCATATTTTTAAGCATGCTTACCATTGGTCCGAGAGATTTTCTCAGGCCATGCTGCATCATCGGTCGCATCAGATCAGTTGCAGCGGAGACAGTCATTCCACCAAGCAAACGGAGGAAGTTAATATTCCTAGCAACTCGCCCGGCACGAACAAAGAAACTGCGTGGATCTTGAGGTGCACCGTAAGTACCAAGCAGTCGATCACGCATAGCCGTAATATCCCTAATATCAGCCTCCCGTTGCTTCTCAAGAACTGCACGTCGTTTAGGTGTTTTAGCCTCTTTTATTAGCCGGGTATATTCCTCACTAACCTGACGGATTTGCTCCCCCATATCTTTACGGCCAAACTGCGCAGTCAGCTCAATTTCTGGTGCCACCTGCCGGAGATAACTTTCCATGATGTAGTTAACATCTGATTCAAGAAAATCTTCTATACGCTCATCAGGAATAAGCAGCGTTCTGCTTTTAGTGAAACCAGCCCGACCAACGAGTCTCTCTGGGATAATATCGGCTGGTACAAGCCCGGAAGGTGCGCCTATTATTTTATTCACGATCTCGTCAGCAGCGTCCTCTGCTTCCTCTCGGGATAGAGGCTCCATCTGCTTCAGTGCTCGCTCGCGGCTTGCATTCAGCCTTGTGGTTGAATTTGCCCGTTTTTGCAGTCGGCGAAGCTCAGAACGATATTTCCGTGGATTATCCAGCAACTCCATATGGCGCTGATAGACAGGAAGCTCACTCTTTGCCTGCGCTATATCATCAAGGCGTGTTTTAAGGTCAGAGCTTTCTTTCATCATTCTTGCCTGAAGTTTTTCTGATGAAGTCTCGGCCAACTCTTTTTCTATTCTTGTAAGACGCGCCTGTGTGTCAGTCTCCTGAGATATAAGCTTATTTCGTTTATCCAGTTCTTCCATGAGTAGAATTTTTTTACCAGACCATTTCTCCGCTTCAGCGATTTCACTAGCGAGAGCATCAGCGCGCGGTGCTGATTCCTCTGCAGTTTTTAGCAATGAATTTATCTTTTCAATTCGCTGACCTGCTTTGTCAGCACCTTTGGCACTAATCCCTTGTATCCAGTTGGCAATTCGCCCTCTGAATTCAGTGCGGTCGGAAAGTATCTTATCGAACTTATAAATGCGGGGAAGATAACTCTTCGCCGTCACGACATCGATATCCTCAGGAAGGATCCCCAATTCCTGCATACGGGCTTTTGTGGTCTCAAAAATGGGGCGGATTCTGGCGGCTGCTTGTGAAACCTCAGGAATATCACTCTGATCACCACGGCGCATAGCCATGCCAACAGCTTCATTGAAATCAATAAAGTTCATCCTCTTCACGCCGCGGGCGCTGACAGATTTGCTGTACTGCTGGTAAGCATCACGAGTAGCTTCCATCTGCTTATAAAGCATGGCGTCGTATTGCTTAATCTTAGTCTCGACTGCCGTAAACGTAGCCAACCCCTCATCATTTTTGGCGAAGAAATAGTTATTTTCGGCAAGCTGCTGGTTAATCTGACGGGAGACAAGAGATGGTGATTGCGCCAAGCGGCCAGCAGGAGTGACACTCAACGTTTTGTTAGCAAGTCCAAGTCCAGCGAGCTGTTCCTGATCGAGTGTGGTATTGAAAACCTGAGCTGCACCAATGCTTTGAGGAGAATCCATACCTCGCAAATGATTACCTACTGAGTTAACCACTGCCTCGCGCGCGCTAGGTCCAGCAAGTAGCTGTGCACCAGCACCAAGGATCCCACCAACGAGAGCATCAACAACAACGTTCGATACGCTCTCCATCGGTGAGCGAGCTTCCTGAGTGGCCTGTAATGCGGCTTCTGATACTCCCCCACCAGCAGCATTCGCCAGGGCAAAACGCCCTGCCGTCTCAGCAATACTTCCTCCACGCGCTACCGCCCCTACAGGGATGAACATTGCAGCCACATTAACCGGGTCTATCATTCCCATTGCTAAGCTTGAAATAGTACCAGCACCACCCATTTCAGATAGATATTCTCTATCTGTTCTTTGCTTATCGATTCGATGTTTAATTGCCATTGTTTCTTCATGCGAACCGGAGTTGATAAACGAATCTGCAAAATCTTCATAGCCTTTAATATCTGCTGCATCGTTATCAAATGGGTTATATCCTTCAACCCTGTCAAACTGACTGAAAGGAGCACTGGCAATAAAGCTACCCAGCGTGTTATCTATACGAAATGCTGCTTGTCTAGACCTTTGAACGCGTTGATCACTGGTAAATGGGTTCACAGCAGAAAGCAAAGAAGGTGTTTCCATATAGAAATTACTGTCATCAGGTGCTGCTATTTGCTGAATATCCTCGCCAAGCAACTCTTTAGGATCCTGTTCATATATCGGCATTATTTGCCCCCTGCGTATATATTGCTCGGAAGGTAATTGGCTGAACCATAACCGAATGGTTTGGTCAGATCTGGAGGAGTATATCCATCTTTATTGCTGAACTGCGGCAGCGGATTGCCTTCTCTCCGCACTCTAGCCTCATCAACACGCTGTTGCTGGAACTGAATGGTTTGCCTGTACATTGGAGATGTCAGCTGATCCGGCTTGAAACGAACAGGGAGACCATTTTCTCCAATATAATTTCTCGGTTCTATCGCTCCGTTTGCGTCAGGCTGTAAAACCATAACAGCATAACTCCTATCCCTTGCCGTAAGGCCATCAGAAACAAGTATTAAGTCCGTATCACTGCGAGGACCGCCAAAGGATTTTGATTTAAGCTCGCGTTTTTCCTGCTCCCACTGCCCCTGTATCCAGTTACCAGCACCATTATTTACTCCGTACAATGCCTCAGGTGCATACTTCATAACCTCTGCTTTGCCATTAACTGTAGAAACTCCCCAGGTGGTTCTGATCATGGCATTGGTCATTTTCTCAGCCTGTTCTGCATCGCCACCTGTCTGTACAAAGTTAGCATCGTAAATTGTCTGGTAATCTCGCTGATAGGCCGCATTTGATTTTCCTGGATCGGTAATATCCGGAGACCACGAACCAAAGGAAGTCAGACTGCTGGCGTTATTTTGTGCAGCAGTTGCCCTCGCCGCGACATATTTTTTGTCTCGCATGGCAGTGGAAAGCATCTGTTTCATTCGGTCATCCTGTTGGAACACCTGGCTGTAAGCCATATCAACAGCCTTATCCTCCGGCACGCCAGCGCGGGAATAATCGTAAACCTTGCCGTAAAATGCCATCGTACTTTTATCAAGTGTTGCCGCTGCCGCCGGATTATTATCGAATAACTGACCGTAGAATTTTGCCATCGGGACAACCAGCGCAGGATCTCTTGATGTTGCTCCACTGTTAAGCATTGTTTTAACCTGAGTTGGTATCATGCCGCTTTTAGTTGTGACGGTGACCAGTGTATTGATGCTCTGCGGATCAGATATGGAAAACGAAGGCGCGATATCCTGCGCGAAATAACGGTCTACCGCTGCCTGATTGTTTTTGTCGTTAGGGTCCAGCGGGAAGTTATTTTGCATTGAAGACACGAACCTGTTTCTTCCCTGCTGAATCTCCCACTCCCTATCCATCTCTTTAAATTTGGCCTGCATTTTCTCCCAGCGTTGCTGGTTAGCTGCAAATCCAAGAGCGTTTGGATCCTGTGGACGTAAACGTTCAAGAATGTCTTGTCGTCCTTCTGGAGTGAGGTCTTTAGCGGCACCAATGACACCTCCATATTGTATCTGCGCCTGCATATCCTTCCACTTCATAGCGCCAATGCGCGGACCATTGGCCCGGATAAAATCGTCCTCAGAAGGTAACTTCTCAGGTTTCAATCCTTCATCAAGGGCTGAATATGCATCTTTAACTACGGTGCTAAGCTGGTCCGCATACTGCTGGCGGTACTGATTTCTCAGCTCATTAGCCTGCCTCAATGCCTGTATTTGCATTTGAGGGCTCATAGCGTCAAATGCCGCATTGCCCGTATAACGCTTAGGTGAATCAAGGTTAGTTAGACCAAGGGCTGCCGAGATACCAGTTTCAAGCTGTTCGGTGCTATAAGGCATACTGCCATTTTCGTGTTTAATAATCCCAGCACATAAAGCAGCTAGTGTCTTTGGGTTAGAGATATCAAGCTGATCATTCTCCCCAACACCAAGCTCACTACACAATGCCCTAATATAAGCATCAGTATTATTACCATCACTAGCCGGAGCATAGCGATTAACAATCTCGCTAACGGTGTCATAGCCTTGACGCTGGTAAGACAACATATTTTTACCCAACGCGCGGATTCCATGCTCAGGGGTAGCAAACGTTGCAAAACGTCCATCGCTACCGATCTGACCTTCCCACGGGTTAGATTTGCTCGCTTCAATATTGCCAGGGTTATTATTACGTAAACCACGAGCATCCAATGAATTACCATGTGATATTGCACGACTCACACCATCAAGATCCCCTGGCTCTCCATTAACCTGAAGAAACTCGTTGTATTTTTGAGCGATATTTCCTATCCATGCTTGCTGCCCCATTTGTTCCTTGAGCTGAGTTTTCTGCTGAACACGCCACTCATCAGGAAGCCCATGCGCATCAGCGTATTGATCAATAGATTCAAATCGCTGCTTGGCTAAATCGACAAATGCTTGGTTATCGCTATATAGCCCCGCAGACTGAGTGACAGCCAATGCATTTCCTGACAAATACGTTTGATCTTGGAATTGCTGAAACTGCCCAACTTCATATCGACGTGCCTGATTGTAATAAGACTGCATAGACTGCTGGAGTTGAAAGGATAATTTATTCCTTTCCTCACTTTCAGGAATTGAGCCTAATAATGCCTGAGCCCTTTCCTGCATATTTTTCATAACAGCGTCACTCTGACCAAGAGCGTTTTTACCCTGTTTAGAAATCAGCCCATTTTCAGGGTTGTTAATCTGGTCATCTGCAAATTGGTTAAATTGCAGTAACGCCTCCTGGGCCATAGCAACATTCGCTTTCTGCCTAGCTTCACCATATGCCACCGCATACTGATCTGCGACATTCGCCAGCACCTGACCTGCTTGAGGAACATCGAAGGTCTGAAAACCACCGGTTTGCACACCACGACTTTGCACCTGGCGTCCGGATGTAGTAGGAACAACAGGCATCAGTAACCTCCTATTTTGAATCTGGAGTCAGAATTCATAAAACCTGAGTTAGATAACATTGGCGTCCCACCACTAGATGTACTTCCTTTAGAGAACGGACTCCACGTCCCACCAAACATCTGGTACGCACCGTATGCTTTTAGTGGTGCCGTTAACAAAGTGCTGGTCATCGATGATTTAGCAGCCGACTGAGCAGCAGCCCCCTGTGCCTGAGCATTCATTCCCTGAACCTGATACCCATATGCCTCACGCTGAGCATTATTCACTGTCGTTAACGCATCAAGAGTGCCGAACTGAGCATTATCCGCAAAAACGTCAAGAGCTGTTCCGCTACTTAATTCCGCACCGGTAGCCCCCATAGTGGCCGCCGCAGTGCCTGAGCGTTGACGCATTTCACGACGACGCTGATCCGCTTCAATATTCCCACGATTGATTGAATCCTGTGCCTGAGCTTCAGCAATTTCAGCATTCCGATCAGCTACGGCTGACTGGTATTTTGCCTGCTTGCTCTGGCTGTACATTGACGCTGCTGTGGATGCCACTGTGACGGCAACCAAAGCGATGGCTGGGTTACACATTATTTTCTCTCCATGTGAAATCTGTGGAAATTAAGACCAAGAGCACCATAAGGCGCGGCTTCTTCAAGCCTGAATCCAAGCCAGTGCAGCCATGCTTTGGCAACATGGTTTCGCTCGTCGACGTAGTTTTCCAGGCGCGGATAAACTGCCAGCATCTGCTGCAATACAGGTCGGCAGTGGCGAAGAAATGTCTTCTGATATTTTTCAATACGGCTGGTTCCGACCAGCCAGGGTGTACCATTGCCACCGATCATTGACGCCGGAGATACACCAAACATGGTTACCAGTTCTCCGTTCGCGAACCCTGACCAGGCCATAGTCGCAGTGCGAAGACCAACACGCAGCGCATCTTCGGTAGTCATCAGCGATACCGCATACAGTTCGTCAATATCAGCCTGACGAACATCCGGCAAAATCATCTGAAGATGCTCTTCGGTGGCGGGAATAATTCGAACATCGATCATCAGAATCCCCCAACAGTAAGACGAGGAATAACGGCAAGAACAGACAGCGGCAACGGGTCAAGCTGACGGATTCTTACACGTCCGTTTTTGCCCCAGTTACTGTCCAGTTTCACTTCTACTTTTCCGGTAGCGTCATCAACAGGATCATCGTAGAACTCGAATTCACGCTGTGGATATTCGTACCATTTACCGCCGGGCGTAGTCGCCCAGATGCCACGACTGGCATTCACAACCAGAGTAACGGACGGGATCACCTGTTTTTTGTCCAGCAGCGTTTCCTGTCCGTTAATGTTGATATCCAGTGTTTCGAATTCAGCAGTTATTGGCAGGCCGATGTGCACTACAGCCCCAGGTGATTCCAGCGTGACGGCACCTCCGGAAACCACTTTCTGTGGTTCCACGTTCGCATCAGAGAGAATGTTTACGGTCTGGCCTTCAAGATGAGACAGGCCTCCAAATGTCCGGCGCGCCATCTGCCAGTTCGTGGTGGCCACATTCCTGAGGGATGGCGGGACGTTCCTGTTAGCACGAACCACTACAGCGGTATTGCTGGTTACAGAAATAATGTCGCAACGTAATTCTTTTGACACTTCAGTATCAGGATCAGTTCCGGTATAAGGGAACTGTAGTTGCGCGCCGACATCACTACTGGTGAAGTACGCACCACCAGAAACACTGATTGTATATTCCGCACGGTAATCCCATTCACCAGAACCACCAGTGATGGTCATCGTTCTGTCAGACGTATTTCTTCCATCATAGCTAAGGCCAGAATCAACAAAGAAAGCATCTTCATCGCTGGTAAATAAACGGCTGGACAGTCGCTCTATGTATCTCACTGTTTGCCCGTTAACGGTTCGGTTAACGACGAAATACACCGCATCTTCATTGCCTTCGCTGATACTGCATGTGCTTTCATATTTTCCGGTACTGGATTGTGGTGCCCATGCAAAAACCTGCTGATCACGCAAATAGGTCATCACCAGTAATTTACCGTCATCACGAATGCAGAAGGCGCTGGAGTAAGGGACAATCGAGAAGCACCAGTCAACAATGCTGTGCTTCTGAAAAAGATGATTGGCAAGGATGGTCAGGTCGTTCCCCTGATAGCCGTCAACATCGAATGAGTAGGCCAGATCACGGACAACACTGCCTTTCTCCTGGACGAACAGAGCAATATTCGCCACGGCAATTGGTGGGACATTGCTCGAGCCATTTGATCCCTGAGAGCTGAATGCAAATGATGATGGGGTAAGCACTTTGTTCTGGTCGCCAGTGATGACGTACTCACCTCCGGAAGTCAGCGCCACCAGCGAACCAACATCAATCAGGTGACGGATCTCATTAACCTGACGCCCGGCATAGGTGTAGATAATTCTGTCGTCATCCTGCGTAGGATTGCTTTTGCCAAAATCCTTATAATCCCCGGTACGGCTGGCCCAGATAGTCTGAGGGAACGCAGTCGATGCGGCGAAGTAAAGGCGTTGTTGATAATAAACAACAGTGCCAGGATAACCGTTAATACTGTTCCAGGCATATTTAGCCCATTTATAGCTGGCATTATCCTCGCCAACTACCTGCGAAGGGATATAGGAAATCACCTCGGCAGTTGCAGTAGTTCCATTTGCAGCAGAGATACGGGCAATGCCAAAACCACTGTGCAGATACTCCCACTCAATGCCGGTATCATCATCACCGGATCCGCCCCAGCCATCCCATGATGTGCCTTCTGTATGCGAAGGGCGCAAAGTGCCTGTTTTGCCTGCTGTAACGGCGCGATAGTAGTTACTGTCTGCACGGCGAATATCGCCAATCGACGTACTCTTACTGGTTTCCCATACCGGCACAGAATCCACTGCAGGCTGTTCCAGATAGAACAATTTGCCTACCTGCTCCGCGCCAAAAATTGAGGCGCTTGCCGTTAACGTAATTGTCCCGGTGCTGGCGCTGGCATAAACCGTCACTGACTCGTCAATATTGATATCTTCAAATGGCCCGTTCTTCGTTACCACATCAACCAGTTGCCAGTTGTCATGCGCATAGCGGCGCAACTCTTTCGGCGGGTATGCCGGATGAACCAGCGTAAGCACGTCTGCGCTTTGCGTGAATTTAATTCGGAACAGATCGGCTTCAGTATATGGCGTGGCAATTTCATAAATAACATTGCTGCTGTTCAGCACCAACGCACCATCTTTGATAACGCGCATGTACTGGTGTCCGAACTCCAGAGCATAAGTCTGAACCGTCGAGAACTGGAACGGGATCAGGCGGCATTTCCGATTTGGGTATTTGGCGGCACCGACAAAACGCGTACCAGGTCGATTCTCAACGCCGCCATACTGCCGCACGATAAAGTTATCGCACTTGCGCAATGCCACCTGGTACTTCGCCATGTCGATACGACCGTACAACGACGGTCCAATCTCACCACCGGCAAAGCTGGGCTGGATCCAACTGATAGCCATCAGGACAACCTCGCAATGGTAAACTCGTCAACCGGTGGCTGTGGTTCCTGTGATTCATTCTGGCTATGCGAGCCAGCACTAAGAATCACGCGATTGTACATATTGAGGGCAAACGTACCGAGGTCTGCATTCCCAGTGAGCGCCATGTTAATAGCTGCCGCAAGACGCCAGGCCAACGCCTCCATAAAAATGGCATCAAACATGTTCACATCTGAAACGCGAGAGACATACTTGAGCCATGCCTGCGGCTGGTCTGTGTAGATCAACTTTCCTGTTCCGTTGGTGTCTGCACCAACTTCGTACTGAACGCGCATTGCTGCTGTTGGATTGCGTACACCAGGAAGCATAATTTCAGTAATGCGCAGACAATCGGACGGGTACTGGTACGCATATTCCCAGTCAGGCGGTGGATTGCTCGTATCTGCAAGCGCCACGCGTTTGGTAGCAAAGTTCCAGTCAAAATCAGAAAGAACAGCATCACGGCAGGCCTCAAAGTGCAGCGAACATTCCCCCGCTTCCTTGCTGGCTTCCGTCAGGCTGTTAATACTGCGGCTGTTGCCAATATTGGACAGCGCACGATTACAGATCTCTACTACAGAGGCCATCACTCACCTCCGTTACCGTACAGAGTTTCAGCCGCTGATTTTTCTACATCCCTGGAAACAGGAGCGATCGCCATATCAGTGATCTGCAGATCGGCGCTGCGATTAACACCATCGTCAGTTTCTCTGGCAGACAGGCCTCGAATAACAGCCTTTGCAGTTATCATCACTTCTGTTCCGACGCCCTGAGGTTGCGCCTTCAGCTTATTCAATGTGTCGTTATTAAGAGTGATGCACAGCTCCCACGGGTATTCATCGCGAGTTCTGGTTTCTCCGCTCTCATCCTGGTAGCTGTCAGTGCCGGTTTTGAGGTTTACGAGTTCCATATACACTCCTGCAATAAAGGGGCCGAAGCCCCTTGTCGGATTCGCGAGGCTTACACGCCCAGTTCTTTACGCTTATCTGCGATCTTCTCTCGGAGCGTTTCGGCTTTAGCGTTATGGTGTGGCTTCTCGTTAAAGAGCAATTCGTACTCTTCACGGAGCTTATCCAGTTCACCATCATCTGACACATCGTTGATGATTTTGGTGCTGGTTGCTGCCATAGACACCTTTCCTGCTACCTTTGCTTTTGCCTGTCTGGCTGCATCGTTAACAGGTTCCAGTGCGCTACCAGGCTCACCTTCGTATTCGATTTCTGCCCCCTCCGGCCACAGTGTGTTATGGATATGAGAGAGGCGCAGAACGCGGTATCTTGGTTTCTCACCTGACATCGATATCACCTTAACCAGTTACTTTTGAGCGGATCGGGTACGGCGTATTGGCATCAACATCCAGACTGATACCCGCAGTGAATTTGCCGGCCGTTAGTGGGCCAGTTGCGACGGAGTAGTTAACACGCAGATATCGCTGAACACCGGCTGGCACCTTTGCAGAAACAACTCGCTTACCTGCTGTCAGGGTGGCCTTTGCCAACGCACCACTATCATAAATAGTGGTCCAAGAGCTGTTATTCTCACTCGTCTGCAACTGGATGTTTACAGTTGCCTCACCACTTGCCGTGGCGGCTTCGTTAACCAGCACCCAAAACTCAAGCGGGTAACCCACACCGATATCGCGACGGTTTCCATCAATTGGACCGAGATCGATTACGTCAGTAGAAGCCGCGGTATTCGTAACCGCCTGAGCTTCGGAGAACATCAACAGTTTGTCGGTGATCATCTTCTTTCTCCATTAGTGGGTCTGTTACGACCCACAGGTTAATAACAGGCGTTACACCACGCGGGCTTCTGTTTCCAGAAGCGCATCAGTTTCACGGATTGGTACACCACGGAATGACGTCCACCACTCGCCTTCAGTCTCTTTTACGCTAATCGCCAGAGATGTTTTCTCCAGAGACTGCAGATCAAGAGCCTGGCCTACAGTGCGGTTCATGTAGAACACCGGGCGACCCATGCCACGGTTTGGAATGCGATGCAGTGCTTTAACCATCAACTTCGCAATATTTGCGGCAGAGGAAGGTTCTGAAAGATTGCTGACATCGATGTTTGCAATGCGAACAACATAACGCCAGTCACGCAGAGCAAGTCCGTTGTCCCATTTGTAATGGGTACGGTAGCCTTCGTACTTGCCGCCATTAGCATCTTCCAGTGTCACCTGGCCTTTATCTTCCATCTGAATGCCAGCCTTCTGCCCTTTCGGGAAGATGCCATGCACGGTGTTTTCGCCCCACACCACTAACCAGATTGAGGTGTTATCTGTGCCCGTGCCACCAGCATCAATGATGTTCTGAGCATTACCTGCAGACAGGCTGGAATAGCGGGAGGACAGTCCCATAAACTGCTGAGGGTTAACGCTGGAATCACCATAAAACAGCGTCTGCGCCATCTGCTGATTCATCGCTTCAATAAATGCGCGGTCTTCAGACAGGCGGAATTCGGCGGTATTGCCGTTCAGATCAGCCAGTGACTTATCGACTTCAGCATAGGTTTCCAGCATGCCAACGGAATCGGTTACCTGCACTGTGGTTGATTTGCTTGGCTGTACGCCATAGTTCAGCAAACGCCAGGTAGCTGAAGGTAAACCAGAACGAATGGTGGTTCGGTGTCCGGTAGGAAGGTTCCCTTCGACAAAAGGCATATCCTGAAGGATCGGGTTAGTTTGACCGAGAAGCTCGATAATCTTATCGACTTTCCCGTTTGGATCGACGCGCTTACCCCAGTCAGCCAGCGTTAGCGCAGTTAAGCCTTTAACAGCCATTGTCATTTCCTCTCTTATTTGCCATAGAGCACTTCGGCCGCACTACGCTGGCCTTCATTACCACCGGTGACCATGCCATCTTCAGACATCGCCTTTCCGATTTTCACGAACGTTTTGACCAGGTCAGGGTGATTACCCAGTCCGGTGGTGTTCAGATATTCTTTGAGTTCAGGTGTCCCGAACTGGTCAAGCGCACGCTGTGCGGCGCTAAGGTTAGAAATCAACTTGTCGCCACCGATTTCTTTGTCAGCTTTTACATCCGCAGCCCACTGCTCGGTTGTTTTCTGCCAGGCTTCTGCCTGGCGCTGCTGAACACCTGCCAGAATCTTCGGATAAGCATCAACCAGCTTTTGCGCTTGCTCGTTGGTCAGGTTTAGTTCTCGCGCCACCGGCTCGAATTCCTTCAACGCTTCTGTATCCAGCTCTACGCCTTCGGCAGCCTGAAACTCGTACTTCTCAGGCGCACCCTCTGGTTTATCGCCGCCCTTTTTTTCATCCTGCTTATCGTTTTCAGGCTTTTTGTCATCAGCAGGTTTATCGCCATCAGAAACAGGTTGTGGCTTATCACCTTCCTGTTGTGATGGATCACCAACTGGAGCAGGGTTATCATCTGCATGCGCTGACGGTTCTGACGCAGCCGGAGCTGCCCCACCATCGACTTGTTGCTCATTGCAAAGACGGCGATACAGCAAACGCTCAAATAAACTCATGATCACTCCTGTTCACTGGCCTCTTTGGCCATCTTCAAATACTGTTCAGGGCAATGCGCCATAACGCGCTGAAACAGTTCCAGCGCCAGATTGCGTTGCCCCTCATTAAATGCCATTGCCATAGCATCCATCGGAGAGATAGCGGAAAACACCCGGCCTTTCTCCAGCACCGACCAGACAACGCGACGCCCCTGTTCACTGCTCATGACAAAGCGAATGTCATCAATTTCACGCTGTGCCATGTCACGTTGCTTACGGGCGTTTTCTTCTTTCAGTTGATCGTCTTCGTAATCTGTCATTGTGATTGCCCACCCTGACCACTAACTGCATTCGCCATAGCTGACAACACACTCGGATCCGAAGTTTTAGCTTCGCTTAGCGTCTTGGCCCCCTGTGCCGCCGCCATCCCCATCGCCATCATTTGTTGCTGCTGTTGTTGCTGTGCCCGTTGCTGGCGAGCCTGCTCAACCTGTTCCTGCGGAACAATGACGGTTGGAGACACTCCGGACATATCAGCGAATGCATCGATCGCCTGATCAACGTTGAGTTTGTCGAGAGCTTCTGGTTTCGCTTGCGCAAGTTGACCAATGAAGTTAACCGTGGACGCCAGACTGGACAGGCCGATAGACTTCTGCGCCTGAGCCATGACGGAAATGTATTCGACCTTCAGGGGCATGCCTTCCATCGCGTCAGGCGGTGGCGGCAGCATGTTTTTGCGCACCATCATCGAGAAAGCGCGGTCAATGAGAGGATTAAGACATTCGTCGTTCAGACGCTCCAGAACCGGCCCCAACATCAGAAGTTTTTCTTCTTTCATTTCGATCACCGCTTCAACAGGCATCGAGCGGGTATTGATGTTCTGCAACATCATGAACAGATCGACAAAGTAGGCGCTGTTAATGATTTGACGAGTGTCCTGAATGTCTGCCACCAAATCTGCTGTACTGGGGTTAACCAGATAAGCAGGCCTGAAGCCATCCTGACCAGTAATCTGATCGATATACGTGATGTCGCCAGGAAGAAGGGAGGCGCGCTGATTCTTGAGGGAAGTCGGAGCAACCATCGGCGGATTGGTGGCTTTATCAATCAACTGCGACTTGCGCTTCTGGAGAAGCTGCAATGCCTTAACAGGTCCAAGCGCCAGCATACCCGGGCATGATGATCCATAAACATCTTCGCCGTTAACTTCCCAGCGCGGAGCCATAATTGGAAACTCATCGAATCCGGACTCACGCAACAACTTGTCGTTATCTCCACCAACCTCGTAATAAACCGATTTGAATGGCTTGTTCTTGCTATCCAGCTTCGATGTATCGCGGTCAATGTTCGGGTAAACCGAATGCATCACTTCGATCCACTTCTCGTAGGTGCCGCTTTCCCACATGCTTTTTACGGATTCGCTGACGTTATTTAGCCCGAACTCCTGAACAAGCTGACGAACAGTCATAGAGAACTTGCGAAAACAGGTGTCAACACTGCCACGAGGTGAGTTAGCCAGGTAGTAACTGCCTATCGGGAATGGCATTGTGCGAATGATGTCCTCGTCATCCTCCAGCACTGCCATTGCACCAGTGCTGTATGTGCCGAGGCTTCCGTATAACTGCGGAAGAGACTGGTAGAGATTCGACTTATTGAACATATCGTTCATGCGGTTCTGAACTGCCTCAAGCCACAACTTAACAGGGCCATAATCCATCATTTCAGGATCTGGCGTAGCCAGGCGAAACCACGGACGCGCGGGGCTTGTGATGCCTGACATCATGCCGCTGGCGAGAGTGCGCGCCGCCATAGTCCCGGTCGAATCAATAATGCGTGTATTGCGCCGATCGTTACGGTTGGCCTCAGAAGTCAGAAAGCGGGAACCACGCGGGTTGATGTAATCACTCAACTCGCGCCAGTGCGGCTCGAACGACTGACGCTCGCTTTCAAGTTGTGCGAACTGTTTGTTCAATCGCTCTTTAGTTGTTTCCGCCATTTCAATGACTCCGGTTACTGACCAAGCAGCGTTTTACCGCTGGTATTAGCGGTTGATGTGTCGCCCTGAGAACCGGTAAGCAGCGTAGAACTACGACCAGCAGCAGCGCGACGGCGACGTGTTTCTTCGTCGCGGGCATCAACAACGGCAGCATCCTGCTCCTGTGGTGCTGCCTGAACTTCTGGTGTTGCAGGCACTGATGGTGAGCTACCCATGCACATATCAATGACTCCGTACGCAATTAAATTATTACCAATTTAACCACATATGATTTATTTATCGTAGATAGTTGACATTTAACGCGCGAATTATTACCTTTCAGGTAACTAAAGAGTTCATTCCGGTTACTAACCTGACTGGCTTGTCGTTAAATTGAACAGGTGGAGTGAGCTTTTATTTTGAGCAGTACGGCGTATGGCACATGCGACGATAGCGGTCTGGATACGTTTAAGGGGCACCCTCCCTTGCTCGGGCAAACGAACCAGGTAGCCGGAATGTGCAAGTCGAGCGGTTTTATTCCGCGCACGGGGATTCACCATCCCGGCGATTCGGTGTGACGCCTCGGAAGAGACGAGGGTACAACGATGAGAGCATTTATGGAGCCGCGACAAAGTGTGGTGCCTTAACAGGCTAAGTGCTCTCAGCGTTGTGGCATTAGCTCAGTTGGACAGAGCAACCGCCTTCTAAGCGGTTGGTCGCAGGTTCGAATCCTGCATGCCACGCCAGAATCACGCCTAAGGACCGTGATGCCAGAAGTTCCAGGGGCTTGGCGGTGATGGTTTCCCTTGAAGGACTATCACCGCCCTTTTTACAGCAGGACGCCATTGCGATGACTTCATGCTGTAAACCAGTACAGCCACGGAAGGCATAACTCATTGCTTCCAGTTCGCCCGGTTCGCCGGGCATTTTTTTAAGGTGAGATTATGAAGACAATTGATATGTTGGCTAAGTATCTAAATGAATGGCCATTAAAATATTCTCGTATCGTTCAGGCTGAAGACTGCGTTTTTTATGGCGTTTTTGCTGGTAATGAAATGCATTACGAAGTAATTCAGAGTGAGGGACTGACCGGGTTAACTCTTAGCGAAGACCATGGTACTAGCGTTACGTTCCATGACTGGATAACAGCACAACGTTCTGAAATGGAAAAAGGCGATGTGTTTGATATTTCTCGCGCTGTATACGCCAAAGAAAAAAGTGATGATGATTACATGCGCGAAAACTTATACAACATGAAGTTACAATGCCTGCATGCGGCGCTTATTCAGAATGGGCACTTCGATAAAACAAGTGCCATCAATATTGCGGAATCCATCAACGCTGGATTTAATGCCATTAAGTAACACCGTGACATGTCACAAACAGCCAGCCGATGAGCTGGCTTTGTTTTATCCTCATCAGAGGATATCAACGACATTATCCCCACCAGCGGATTAAGCATAAGGGTCATAATCCGTTATGGCCCTTCCCTGCTGGCTTTGCTGTCCTGGTATATTTATGCGTTTCGAGACCGGGAAAGCAAACGTCAGCAGTAGCGCATCGCCTTTACCCGGAGAACGCCCAAGCCGCTCCTTGATATCTTCCTTAGGTTCGATAACGATTTTACCGTCCACTCGAACTTTGTACTCTGCCGCCGACAGGTCGTCCGCTGTTTCCTGGTCATCCAGCATGCCGCCCAGCCTCAGCCATGTCTTGCATGAGTTGAACATCTCCCCACGCTTGTTGAGCATCTGCGGGTCAGTAGACGCGCCACCGAACGGAACAAGTTGCCATGTGCGCCCCCAACCGTCACCGATTGACTTCAGCCCGGTACCGTAACCGAAGTCGATGAACACCGCGTCAGCCTGATACTGGTCTTCAAAGTCAGCGATACGCTTCGCCATAATCAGATCGTCAGTGGTCTTGTTGCCGGTCCACAGCACCTTACTGTGCAGCCCCTGCCGCAGGTATATCACCGCGTCATCAACACCGGAGTATGCAGGGTCAACGCCGATTATCACCGGAGCATGTGCCACCTGCGCAGCAGTTACCACCCGTTTCATTGCCTCGTCAGTAAGACCGGTAGGGATAAACTGCAATTCAGATGCATCAGGGAATATGCCGCGCACACGGATTTTAACGAAGTCGCTGTCTTCCCCGTAGTCATCAACCCATTTCTGCAACTGCTGTTTGTTAGTGCCTTCCACCGTCCGGCTGTCAATCTGCGCAGTTTTCCAGCGGTGTTTATATTTGCGGAAACATTCGCGGAAACGTCCGGTGTTACGTGTAGGGTTTCCGAACGCTACCCAGATAATCTCAGTGTCTTCGTCCGTAAGCGCACCCTCAGCAACTTCCCACACCAGATCCGCAATGTTCGACGCTTCATCGAATACCACGATGATGCGTTTGCGCTCGTTGTGTAGTCCGGCGAACGCCTCAGTGTTGTGCTCAGACCAGGGGATTGCGTCAGCGCGCCACCGCTTGTCGTGCCCAGGATCATTGCTGTACATCGCGGTAGCGGTGCAGGTGAACCAGTCTTTCGTGATAGCAAGGTTCGACCACTTGATAATTTCCGGCCAGGTCTTCGTTCGTAGCTGGTTGTCGGTGTTGGCGGTCACCACGACCTTACAATCCTCGCAAGTGGACATGCCCCAGTTGATCAGCATTGAGATGAATGCGGATTTACCAATACCGTGACCAGAAGCGCGTGCCAGCATAAGCGGCTGATAGCGCGTCTCTGGATTCTGCAGGTGATCACGTATCTCTCGGAACGCATCAGCCTGCCACTGACGTGGACCGGTGGCATGTGCCAGTTCAGTCCCATCTTCCCCCCACGGGAACGCATAGAGGGCATAGCCAAGCGGATCGTGAGTGAACCCTGCAATATCCTCGATTAACTGCTCTTCAGGAGATAACGCTGTATCTGTCACTGATTACCATCCTGACGTTCTTTGAGTCGCTTCCTGGCTGCTGCTATGCGATCAGCAATTGTCACATTCACATTAACATCCAGACGTTCTTTGAATGCGTTGACATCAACATGCTTACCAATCAGCTCAAGGTTCTTCACCTTGTCAGGCCATTTAATTTTTTTGAGGATTGTCTCTATTGAATCCTCGTTCATGTTCATGATGGTCGATGACAGATCAAAGCCACTAAGCGTAGTGCGCCAGATTTTCGGCCACTCACGGATTGGTTTAAGGCTCCCATCGTCGTTGAGGATGTCGATCACGTCCATCTGGTCGATCTCCACCAGGCGCATGAGAACGTAATCAGCACTGACACGCATTCGTTTGTTGCGCTCCTCCATCAACTCGGCAATCCGTTTCTGAATGCGTTCATCGCGCATCATGACACTGGCTTTAACTGCCGCTGTATTTGGGGAGAATCCTGCGTTAATCGCAGCCTGAGTCTGGTTTTCAGGCGTTTTGATGTATGACTGGCAATAAGCCTCCTGCATTGCTGTGAGCGGCTTAAATTGCGTTGATTTGCGTTTATAGGTTTTAGGTTCAGCAGGCATCATAACCACCGTGGTAATTGTTACCGTTGTGGTAATAGTACCATGCAAAATAAAGCCGCCATAGTTGGCGGCAGTATTCAAAATCCATCAAATTCATCATGCATAATCTACTCGTGACATGTCACACTATTAATTTCGTTTCATGCCAGCCTTTAGTCACCCAGCATTGCGAGTCACCATTACACGGGCATGAATTAACTGGAACTCTCTCGCCGCACTTACCGCAACGTTTTCTGCTGATCGATTTTATACGCCCGCGCACGCGTGCATCATCCTGGCGGATCAGTAACGCTATATACTCACCAAATTCGTAAGGCGCACGCCCGGGGCGACGCGTGGCACAGTTACGCTCCAGCATTTCAATTTCCTGAGCATCAAGCACAATCTCCAGCTTACGCACACCAGATGCAGCTTGTCTGGCTCTCTGAGCGGCTTTGCGCTCTGCTGCTGATTTAGCCATCAATATTTACCTTTATCGCGAACACCTTTACCGGTTTATCACCGAAGTGCGGATGTGTGATTGTCTTGATTTCATATCCGTCATACGGAATATCAATTCTGCGGCTGGAATCGTCGCGCTTCGGATATCCCTTTGTGATAATCAGGCGGTCATACTCCCGGAACATAATTCGCTTATTCCAGTAGTCATTACACAGGCGATACTCTTCCGTTTTCTCTCCGCGAATCATGGCATCGAAGTATTCACCTTTGACGGCAAGTTGCAGGTTAGCCACGGTTAACCTCCTGCGGCGGTTCTGCTGCAAAATACGCAATACCTTTATCCCAGATGGATTTTATGGTCGTCCACGTGACTGGTACTTTAATTTCAATCCGCCCGCTACCGTCACAGGTATCGCAATCATCATCGCCAAAGCATTCCGGGCAGCTGATAAACGTAGTTTCTGAAAATTCACCGGATAGCGCACCCTTAGCGCCGTTCTCGGCTGTTAGTCTCTTCGGCACCACGACCCAACCATCCGGAGTTCCCGGAGAGTTGCCATTTACATCGAAGTTTGGCTCTGCGTCCTGAACCAGGAGGATGTAACCATTCTTGGCTGTATCAAGTTCTAACGCCTCGGTGACGGTGCCGAAATAGCGATTACCTAAATCAGCATCACAAGTGCTTACATCAATGGAAACTTCCATCCCTTCGATTAATTCTGGCAAGTTGTAAGTTTGGCTTACAGGTTGGATACCCTGAAGCATGGCAGCGTGGCAGGCATCCTCTACGCCTTTAACTGCATCTGCACAGTAGTTATAGCGATTGCATTCCACTAACTTCTGCTTGAGATTTTCAATTGCTTGCGCGACATCAGCCTGCAATTCCCGAACTGGCGGAGTAGCATATAACGGCACCCACTTTGGTGCTTTATCCCCGACCGAACGCTGATACCAGTCACCCGGTTTGTATTCATAAAACTCACCAACAGGCTCTGCTTCCAGCGATGCCAGCGCAATTTCATAAGCACGGCGCTCAATATTGTCTCGCACGTCCAGGCTGCCGATTCGCTCCCTGATTTCTTTAATTAGTTCTTTGTCGGTGAAAGTAGTCATGTGTTAGTCCTCATCCACTTCAACGCCATCTTTCAGCGTGATGCCGTGCCAATCATCAGCCCAACTGGTTAGCCCTGGCGCATCAATGCTAGGCATATAGACGCTTGCAGTGTGGTAGCCCTTATCGTTATCAATGCTGGCAACGTGCTCGCCGTTGTATGCGCTCAGCGTGTCCAGGACGCTATAAAACTTTCCTCCGGCTGCCCTGAAATCCTTTACAGCCTTCACAAGGCGATTCCACGCTTTTTCCTGTTCTGGCGTCAGGTCGATTAATTCCTGCAAAGTTGCCATATCACTCTCCTTTGATGCGAATGCCTGTTGCAATGCTGTTTATGATGCTGTCAGTGCATGGGGTAGAAAGCTGGGCATCTCCAGCAATTTTCATGACCTCAACATCTGCATATCGAATACCGAGGTGTATCAGACCGGCTATGCCTGACTTAAGCCGAGCATTTTCCATAAATAGAACTTTTGCCCGCTGTTTTTCTGCTTCAAGCTCAACGCGCAGCTTCCCTACCGTTAGCGCAATTTCCTCGTTCTCCTGGTCGCGGGATTTGATGTATTGCTGGTTTCTTTCCCGTTCATCCAACAATACCAGCGCGATATCTGGCGAAAAGTGCTTCATAAAATCGTTAAGCGCATTAATTCGCTGATCGAAAGGCATTACAGGTGCTTCACCAGCAATTTTTGTTTTTTCAGCGATTTCACGAAGCTTTTGATAATCAATCTTGCTCACTGGTTGCCTCCTTTGCTGGGCTTTCTATCTTCTGAGTGGTTGTATCAAACTCAAACAACTTAACCACGTCATCAAACAGGACATAATCGCCATCAGAATCTTCTGTCATGTCAGCGCCACAATCCTGACCGCACGAGTCACAACCACCCATATCAAGCTCGTATCGCTTGAGGTTTGCGATATTTGATAAATTCAGCGCCAGTACAGCCAGGTCATAAACCTCTTCGGCAGTGACATCGCTGTTCAGTCCCATTTCATGGCGATATATGATTTTTTCTACTCGTTGTTTTGTGATTGTCATTTTTGCTCGCCTCCCTGTTCTTCCAGAAAAATGCGCATAGTCTCAAGCATCTCTTCGGTGTCATACGGTGACAACTTGTCACGCAGGATGTGTTCAATGCTGTTAATGAACTTTCGGATTGCTTTGCGTTCAATTTCAGTCAGGAAAGCATCGGTGGCTGGAATGGGCTTTTGTGGTGATATAGCAATGCGAATTGTCTCAAGGTCTGGATCTGTTTCCGCTGCTGGCACCTTGATATAACCCATCTGCACCCCATTCATGATGAATCTGCGACGGTCATCACATATCGCCTTTAGCCCCGCATTCTCCGCTGCCAGCGTCGAAAACTTCTCGTGTGCCAACTTAACAGCTGCATCAGCCTGCTTAATTGACTCAATCGCTCTCTGGTGGTCTTCGGCCAGCTCATTAGCACGCACCAACTGAACTTCCAGTTGCGCTGCCAAACAGCGAACAAGCACGGATGGTGCGCCTGTCATGTCGTCAGCTAACGCATGCCCTGATGCCACTAAATCTTTGATCATACCTTCAGCCATACTTTCCATCTTTACCCTCGCTTATCCACATAACTTATTGATTACATTGATAACTAAAAAGATCGTCGATTCAGAACTCTTCGATGTTCCAGCCACCACCTGCTTTCTTTGGTTTAACCGTTACCCCGATGATTCGGAACGGATACTGATCTGCGGCGACTTTGGTTTTCACCCTGGCGTCGTCGGTCCAGAAACCTTTCACTTCGTGCAGTTCCATCTCTCCGGTGGCGAGCATCACAGCGAAATCTGGCGTATAGAACGTGTTGTCAGCTAACCGCAGCTTGATACCCTCGAATCGATACCATGCGATTTCCCCTGCACGTTTACGCAGCTCAAGGTGCTGGCAATACGCAGATTCTGTTTTGTTCATCTGGCCTGTTTTGAGCCGACCAAGAGCCTGTATCTGTTTTCTCATGATTTACCCCTTAGGTAATTAAAAACCACATAAGACATGAAATTAATAGATACTAGAATATTTTATTACCCATCAGGTAATCATGTGGGCGTAAAAAAATGCGCTATCGCGCTGGTATTACTTGATAAATCCTGCCGCCTTTCCCCGCCTGTATTCCTCCATCAGCCACTGCGCCGGTGTTATTCCCCCCAGGGTGGCGGCGTTAGGCATACACCCGAAACTTCGCCCTGGTGGATGGTAAACGTCTCTCCCTGTGTCCGGAGGCGTACTCATGGGTTCTGGCTTTGCCTGTATGCTGATCACCGGATCGGGTATCTGCTGTCCGGAAGCCACCTTTTTCGCCCAATCATCGAGCAGCCTGCGCGCGTGTTTCTCAACCTCAATCTCGCTAAGCTGGCGCTGATACATTGCACGGCGGGTATCACATACGACCCAGTACATAACCGGATGTCGCCACGGGAATCTTTCGGGACCACCAGGATATAAACTTTTTTCCTTGCTGTACCGGTGAAACTCCGCCATCACATCGTCAATGGTGACGCCAAGAACCATCTTGCTGTCTTTGCACCACTTGATAAATTGCCCTGGCGACGGCCAGAACGGAGATTCACTGGCGCGGGCGTGGCGCATACCAGCAGAAACCTGTTCACGGGTTCGGATCCCACCTTCGGCAAACGCAGCAATCCACTGCTGTTTTGCAGCAACTTCCTGCTCTGGCGTCTTCAGGTTGGTTACCACTGCCGCCGGAAACAGCTGTTTCAGCTGTTTGAAAAGAGCATCAACAAGCCTCTCTGCTGACATGTTCACCACATTGTCATTGTTGACGTACTGATGCTCATAACCTGACATGCGAGAAAGGGCTTCTCCGTCACGGTTTTGTATCGCGGTAAAAACGTTGTTCACAAGAAATCCTCCCATGCTTCAGGGCTGTTCCAGTGCGGAACGTTGTTATCAGGTAATGTTGATTGCTTCTGTCTGCTAATCTGCAGCCGCCTTGCCAGCTTCTGCTCCCACTGTGCCTGATGGTATGCCTTACCCTCAGCCATCCAGTAAATTCTGAACTCTGCAAGTTCCTGTGCCGTTGGCAGACTGTCCAGGTAGATCCCCTGCAATGAGCTTTTCCGAAGAAAGTCATCTGATGGCTGCCATTGTTCATGCATGACAAATTTGCCTAATTGCCCTGGCCCACCAGGAGGAACAAAGTTATTCATCACGGCGTTGTTTGCGCCGGGGTCATGAGGCACAGAATCCCCGCTTTTTGTCCTGCTCTCCCTCTCTTGGTTAAATGACTGGTTATATGACTGGTTCTGGATCCCGTTTTTGGGATCATTCAACATCCCGTTTTTGGGATCATTCAACATCCCGTTTTTGGGTATATTCCCGTTTCCGGTAACATTACCGTTTTCGGGTTCATTACCCCCTTCCCGGTTGCCTTTAATGTTCCCGTTTTTGGTTATATTAAGAGAGAAAACCCGTACTCTTTTCGTCGCCCCCTTTCTCTCTCCGGTATCTGAAATAAGCCCCATTTTCATGAGCGATATAAGCCCGGCCTGCACGGTTTTTTTATTCAGGCAAGTGTCTTTAACGAGGCGTTCTATGCTGGGGTAGCAGAGGTTATATTCATCGGCTCTGTCAGCCATCGAGAGCAGTATGAGCTTTAATGACGAGCTACCTGGATCTGTCTCCCAGGCCCAATCTGTTGCATGTCTGCTCATGATTAATCTCCGCTATCAGCTTGAATGTTGTGGGGAGGAATTAATCATGATCTGCTTAATCTCAGCCCTGATGCGACGGTTTGATTCCATGGTGCACTCAACACAGTGTCCGTTGTAAACCCAGCGTTCACTGTCATGTCCGTGCTTACATGGTTTTCCGGTGTAGTAGCGTTTAAGTCCGCGCTTTGCGGCATCAATACGTGTAATGATTTCCATGGTAAGCCCTGTTATTAGTATTGGGATTACGGTCATTTTGTGCTGACACAAAAAAAAGATCAACCACATTTGGTTTTTTATTACCCTTAAGGTGCTAATAGATATTAAAAGACCGCCGGATGGCGGTCTACAGAGGGTTGTAGCTGGATATCATGAGTAGAAGAAGTATGCCAGTTCTGCTTTTGAGCGCAGCCATTGTCTTGTTTTACAGGCTTTAAAAAGCCCATTCATCAATACTTTACCTGGCATTTTGCGCTTACCTGTTAAGTGAGTCTGGATATAGTGACTCGTCGTTCCGGCTTCCTGTGCGAAGGCTTCACGCTCATCCGGAGTAAGTGCAAGCCAGTGCTTTTTGAAATCGAAATGTCCGTTATCGCTCATAGCTATTGCCTGATATTTATTTCAGATAATAAATATTCACCCATAAGGTAACAAAAATCAAGGATAGTTACCCATGAGGTGCATTTACCTGTTGGGTAATATTGCTTTAAATTGAATCATCTACTGATTCATATATGAGGCGATTTTCCAGAAAATGAAAAGTATCCAGGACGTCCGCAGGCAAAATCTCAACGACTTGATCGACCGTGAATTCAATGGTGTTCAGACGCGGATGGCTGAAAAACTTGGAACTCAGGCAAATCTGGTAAACCGCTGGGCTCTTGGTAAGAAGGTTATCGGCGATCAGGTTGCGCGAAAAATTGAAGCTGCCGCCAATAAACCCCGTAACTGGCTTGATATCGATCGCTCGCTTTCTCAGGAAGGTTTTCAGCCTGTCGGCCCAAGCGACATTGGCCAGCTGGCGGCTCACAACCTGGAACGCTGGATGAGCGAAAGCCGCGACCTTTCAACACAGGGAAAACTTCACCGCGCATCCGGCGTCGCCCAGGTGACAATCAGCCGCCTGTTAAACAATGAGGTCAGCGTTTCCATTTCCACCCTGGAGAATGTTGCATCCGCATTCGGGCGTCACGGCTATGAATTACTGATTCACCCGCACGACCCTGCGACCATCAACTATGATCGCTCGCGCTACGCATTGTTACCCGAAACCGAGAAAGCAAAGATCGAAAGTTACATTGAATTTGTCATCAACCAGAACGAAAAAAACAAACAATAAAACCATATTTTTCAGTAAGTAAGCCGCCTTATGGCGGCTTTTTTATTGCCTATTCGATTACCTAACGGGTAATTTTTTTAACTCATATCTATTGACATCAAACCATATACGCATAATTATTACCTCAACGGTAACAGACCGAGGTAACAAGTTATGCAGTGGAAAATCATCAACGGTTGGTACTGCGTTACTGCATGCGGATTCATGAGCTGGAAGTTCCGCACCTTACAGGAAGGCATTAAGTGGGCTTTCGTCAGCAAAGAAGCTCGCGATGTGGCCAACGATAACGAGATATGGGAGGGCTGATAATGAACGTTAATCAGCAGAAAAATCTTCAAAAAATCATGCTGGCATTCGACAAGGACTACCGTCTGTCAGAACAGCTATATGACCGACAAGTTGAACTGATTGAGAGTATCCGGCTTCATCAACTGGCATCAACTTTCGACGTTGTAACAGTTAAAGGCGTTCGCCAGGAAGTACTGGAGGCCGCTAAAGACAGCCCTGAGTTCGAAGAACTAATGGATGCCTACCGGCGCGAGGCAATGGCAATTATCGCCCGCTGGGATCTGGCTGATCAGCTTGATGGGCAGAGGGACGCGGCATGAAACCGGGAATTTATTTCGACATCAGCAACGAAGACTACCACGCCGGTGACGGCGTGAGTAAGTCGCAACTGGACATGGTTGCCAAGAATCCGGCGCTTCTTAAATGGGTTCAGGCAGCACCAGAAGACGAAGAGAAAAAGTCTGCACTGGATATGGGAACCGCATTGCACTGTCTGCTTCTGGAGCCTGGAGAGTTCGACAAACGCTTCATTGTTTCACCGAAATTCGATCGTCGGACGAAACAAGGTAAAGCTGACGAAGAGGAATTTCTTCGTGATGTGGCGGATATGGGGATTACGGTACTTGATGCCGAGCAGTGGCGGAAACTGGAGCTGATGCGTGATAGCGCAATGGCTCACCCGGCGGCACGCTGGATGCTGGAAGCACCTGGTTACTGCGAAGCATCAATGTACTGGAACGATGAAGAGACGGGGGAGTTGTGCCGAATTCGTCCAGACAAATGGCTGAACGAGCACAACGTGATCGTCGACGTGAAAAAGGTTGCAGATATGGACCGTTTTGCACGCCACATCGAGGAATTCCGCTACCACGTGCAGGACGCAATGTACCGCGAAGGCGCAATGAGGGTTACTGGTCAGCCGCATGGTTTTTTCTTTCTTGCCGTGAGCGAAAGCATTGATTGTGGTCGGTATCCGGTACGCGTGTTCGAGCTGGATGCGCAGGATGTCGATGCCGGGCACGCTCTGTTCCGCCGGGATCTGAATACCTATCACGAATGCCGCATCAATGATGAATGGGGCGGTGTGGAAATCATTAAACGCCCTGAGTGGGCACGCAAACAGGATATGTACATATGAGCAACGACATCGCAAACATCAACGCACCAGTAGACACAGCAATCGCTGGAACTGCTGCAACTATTTTCAGCCCAGACGGCTTGAACCAACTGATGAAATTCGCCGAGGTAATGGCGCAAAGCCGCGTAACGGTACCGGCGCACCTCGCCGGGAAACCAGCTGATTGCATGGCCGTGGCAATGCAGGCTGCGCAGTGGGGAATGAACCCGTTTGCCGTGGCTCAGAAAACCCATGTTGTGAACGGCACGCTAGGTTATGAAGCCCAATTAGTAAACGCAGTTATCTCAACGATGTCGCCAACAAAAGATCGCATCAACTACGAGTGGTTCGGGCCGTGGGAACGCGTGATCGGTAAGTTTGTTGAGAAAACATCCAAAAACGGCAATCCATATATCGCACCAGGCTGGACTCTAAAAGACGAAGAAGGCTGCGGTGTTCGCGTATGGGCAACCATGAAGGGCGAGGATCAACCTCGAGTGCTTGAGTTAATGCTGTCTCAAGCACAGGTAAGAAACTCCACACTTTGGGCCAGTGATCCGAAACAACAACTCGCATACCTTGCGACAAAACGCTGGTCTCGCCTGCACTGTCCTGACGTAATCATGGGCGTCTACACCCCAGACGAATTACAGGAAACGGCACCGCGCGTTGAGCGAGACATTACTCCGCAAACGACCACTGCTGCGGGAATGAACAGTCTGATCAACGCTAAACCAGTGAAAAAGCCTGATGAGCAAACGCGTAAAGCGGATAGCCGTGATCCAGAAGAAATGCTGATGGCCTTTACCAGCGCAGCGATGAATTACAGCACTGTCTCCGAACTGGATAAGGCTTACAAATACATTGCACAAAAACTTTCAGATGATGACGAACTGCTGGCAAAAGCCACCGACGTTTACAGCGTTCGTCGGGAAGAATTAAACGAAACATCTATGTAACCACCACCGCGGCGCCACACGCGCCGCACTGCAACCAAGAGAGGTATTTATGAAAGGTGCATTAGGTAAGAAGGAACTCCTGGCGGTGGTGCCACTGTCATGGAGCACTATCGACCGTATGGAGCGCGCAGGGGAATTTCCTAAACGCTGGTATATCACTGACAAACGCTGCGCATGGAACCGTGACGAAGTTGAGCGTTGGCTTGATGAACGTCAGGCAGCAAGCCCGGCAGAGTTCCAGGGTAAAAAACCTCCTGTTCAGCAACGTGTATATCGTCCCGTGAGCAACGCTGCATGAGTGCGCTGCTAAGGCACTGGATCAAATGGTCAGGATGGTACTTATTCCTGGCCTCTGTTTCAGCATGGCTTTATCTGCTGGCATTAATTTTCAGAGAGGGTTGGATTAAGTGAGAAAGTTAAGCCGACTTGAAAAATATCACATGAACAAGGTTTCAATGCGCAGTCCGTCAAAGATTGTCGCCGTTACTCCTGCGGCGATAGAGATCGAAAAACGCGCGATTGAAAGAGAGAAAAAAGGGCAGTTCCGCATTGCCGCTCACCTTTGGCTTCAGTGTATGGATGTTGCTTCTGGTGATGTTGAGCGTGCAAGGATCGCGGTTCGCAGGGACCAATGTATCACAAAAGGTAACGGCCTTCGCCGTGGCGACTATAGCGGCATAGGATGTTGTGGGGTGGTTTATGACTAAGAAATACACACTAATCTATGCAGATCCACCCTGGGTATACCGGGACAAAGCCGCAGATGGTAATCGCGGTGCCGGTTTTAAATATCCGGTTATGAGTGTGCTGGATATCTGCCGCCTTCCTGTGTGGGATTTGGCCGATGAAAACTGTCTGTTGGCCATGTGGTGGGTGCCAACACAACCACTCGAAGCACTAAAAGTTGTTGAGGCCTGGGGATTCCGTCTGATGACCATGAAGGGATTCACGTGGATAAAATGTGGTAGTCGACAACCAGATAAACTGGTTATGGGTATGGGTCACATGACTCGCGCCAATAGTGAAGATTGCCTGTTTGCAGTAAAGGGAAAACTACCTACGCGCATTAATGCAGGGATCGTTCAGTCATTTACCGCACCGCGGCTTGAGCATTCAAGAAAACCAGATATCGTTCGTGAAAAACTTGTGCAATTGTTAGGCGATGTTTCTCGCATTGAACTGTTCGCCCGCCAGTCGTCTCATGGTTTCGATGTTTGGGGTAATCAGTGCGAAGACCCGGCAGTGCAACTACACCCTGGATACGCGTTGGATATTGCCAGATTAACAAATGCATTCAGCAATGCTCCGCTGTCACCAACAGACAACCAGGGGCGGGAGCGTGCAGCATGAACAGGGCATCACCATCAGATTTAAGGAAATGCCTTGAAACTGCAAACATGCTTGCACACAGCGGGATCAGGTTTGTTCCAATTCCCGCTGTCACTGATGCTGAATTTGCAACACTGTCAGCAATATTCACAGATAAAATTGAATCACTGGCAGCAGAAGCCGAGATGGAAGAAAATCAGCAGAATAATTAAACGTTATTCCCCCGCCATCCACTTCTCAAACTTCGACGGGGAGAACGGAATCAGATCCGTATGCTCCCCGTTAATCCAGGAATCAATCATATCGGCCCACTGCTGCAACATGTAGGCGCGCTGTCTGGCGTATTCCGCTTTGTTATATACGGCGCGCACACCTTTCTGCTCATGTGCCAGAGCCTTTTCAATCCAGTCTGAAGGATAACCAGCCTCATGCAACAACGTACTGGCTGTACGGCGCATATCGTGTACGGTGAAATCCTGAATATGCTCACCATCTTCATTTATTATTTTCACCGTTCTGTCGATCAGAGAGTTCAGCGCGGCATTAGATAATGGCTTCCGGAAATTGTAACGACCAGGAACCAGATATTCACTTCCACCAGCGCACATCTGCAACCCGACCAATATATCCTGAGCCTGTTTAGGCAGGTAAATAACATGCGCCCGGCTTCCCTTCATGCGGTCTGAAGGAATTGTCCATGTCCATTTTTTAAAATCTATTTCATCCCACGTTGCATTGGTGAATTCGCCCTTACGAACCATAGTGATAAGCACCAGTTTTAAAGCCATTTTCATAGTGCCCATAGCACCAATGGCATCCAACGTGCGGAAGAACAGGCCAATTTCTTCTGGTGTCAGTGTTCGCTCTCGTGGTTTAAATATGGCGATAGACGAAGGCTTAATGTCAGCCGCAGGATTAAACAAACCATGACCACGGTCATTGGCGTGACGGTATACGCTGCTGATGATCTCCCTGGCCTGCACTGCTGTTGCCCGGCCACCGCGTTCGACAATCCGGTCACACAAATCACGAACCATCGATGTGGTAATTTCAGCCATCATTTTGTTGCCAAGAACCGGAAGTATGTCACGGTCGATCACTGCCTGCTTCATTGCGCGGGTACTTTCAGCCAGGATGACGTGTTTCATATAACTGTCGGTATGTACCGCAAACGTTTCGGCACCACGAATCTTTTTGATACCGTCACGTTTAGCCGCAGCCGGTGACTGGCCTGCTTTAAGCAGCTTCTTTGCAGCAATCAGTTCTTCCCGCGCTTCTGCCAGGCTGATACCGTCACGCCCATACTGCCCGATTACCAGTGTTTCGCGGCGACCGTTGATACGGTAGTCATAACGAAATGAGACCGTGCCTGACGTAAGCACAGCTACATACAGCCCGTCACGATCGGAGACCTTGTACAGTTTGTCCTGCGGCTTGAGGTTTTTTAATTTTGTATCGGTAAGCACAATTCACCCGTATAGAAACCATTTTCATGACGGTATGAGAGTATACCTTTAAGGTAATACCGTCACCTGTACCGCCGAAAAATATGGTGTAGAGTGAATAGAAATAAATACATAAAAACAAAAACCCTCTGCAAAAACAGAGGGTTGAGTTGACATCTGAATAGGAATGATTTGCTATGAGTTAGCTGTTAATCATTCCCACTCAATAGTCGCTGGCGGCTTGCCGCTGATGTCATACACCACGCGGGAAATACCGTTCACTTCATTGATAATACGGTTGGAAACGCGGCCGAGGAAGTCGTACGGCAGATGTGCCCAGTGTGCGGTCATAAAGTCGATGGTTTCGACAGCACGCAGAGAGACAACCCAGTCATACTTACGACCATCGCCCATTACGCCAACGGAACGTACTGGCAGGAAGACGGTGAACGCCTGGCTGACTTTGTCGTACAGGTCCGCTTTACGCAGTTCTTCAATGAAGATGGCGTCAGCACGGCGCAGCAGGTCACAATACTCTTTCTTCACTTCTCCCAGAACACGAACGCCAAGGCCTGGTCCCGGGAACGGGTGACGGTACAACATGTCATACGGTAGGCCCAGCTCCAGACCAATCTTACGCACTTCGTCTTTGAACAGCTCTTTCAGCGGTTCAACCAGGCCCATCTTCATCTCTTTCGGCAGGCCACCCACGTTGTGGTGAGATTTGATGACGTGTGCTTTACCGGTTGCAGAAGCAGCAGATTCGATAACGTCAGGGTAGATGGTGCCCTGCGCCAGCCACTTCACGTCTTCCAGTTTCAGCGCTTCTTCATCGAATACTTCAACGAAAACGCGACCGATAATTTTACGTTTTGCTTCCGGATCGTTTTCGCCAGCCAGCGCTGACAAGAAGCGATCTTCTGCCGGTACGTGAACAATGTTCAGACCAAAGTGATCGCCAAACATATCCAGAACCTGCTCTGCTTCGTTGAGACGCAGCAGGCCGTTGTCGACGAATACGCAAGTCAGGTTTTTACCGATAGCGCGGTGCAACAGCATTGCGGTAACGGAGGAATCCACGCCACCAGAGAGGCCGAGGATGACTTTATCGTCGCCCACTTGCTCGCGGATGCGGGCTACAGCGTCGTCGATAATTTTCGCTGGCGTCCACAGGGCTTCACACTGGCAGATATCACGCACAAAACGCTCCAGCATGCGCATACCCTGGCGGGTGTGAGTCACTTCCGGGTGGAACTGTACGCCATAGAAGCGTTTTTCTTCGTTGGCCATGATGGCAAACGGGCAGCTTTCGGTGCTGGCTACGGTGACGAAGTCGGACGGGATAGCGGTAACTTTATCGCCGTGGCTCATCCAGACGTCCAGCAGCGGTTTACCATCTGCGGTCAGCGCATCTTCGATACCGCGAACCAGTGCGCTGTCGTTTACGACTTCAACCTGCGCGTAGCCAAATTCACGTTCGTTAGAGGCTTCAACGTGACCGCCCAACTGCATTGCCATGGTCTGCATGCCATAGCAAACGCCGAATACCGGTACGCCTGCTTCAAAGACATACTGCGGCGCACGCGGGCTGTTTTCTTCGGTGGTGCTTTCCGGGCCGCCGGAAAGAATAATGCCGCTTGGATTGAAGTCACGAATTTGTGCTTCTGTCACATCCCACGCCCACAGTTCGCAGTAAACACCCAGCTCACGCACGCGGCGCGCAACTAGTTGAGTGTACTGAGAACCGAAGTCCAGAATGAGGATGCGATGCTTATGAATGTTTTCCGTCATTGACGCTTATTCCGAGGCAAGTGAAACAGATAATATAAATCGCCCGACATGAAGTCGGGCGAAGAGAATCAGGAGCCCAGACGGTAGTTCGGGGACTCTTTAGTAATGGTCACGTCGTGAACGTGGCTTTCCTGAATGCCCGCACCGCTGATACGTACAAACTCCGCTTTAGTACGCAGTTCGTCGATAGTACCACAGCCGGTCAGGCCCATACAGGAGCGCAGGCCGCCCATCTGCTGGTGAATGATCTCTTTCAGGCGACCTTTATAGGCTACGCGGCCTTCGATACCTTCCGGCACCAGTTTGTCGGCAGCGTTGTCGCTCTGGAAGTAACGGTCAGAAGAACCTTTGGACATCGCGCCCAGGGAACCCATACCACGGTAAGATTTGTAAGAACGGCCCTGGTAGAGTTCGATTTCACCCGGAGATTCTTCAGTACCTGCCAGCATGGAACCTACCATCACCGCGCTTGCGCCAGCGGCGATAGCTTTAGCGATATCGCCTGAGAAACGGATACCGCCGTCAGCGATAACCGGAATGCCGGTACCTTCCAGGGCTTCTACTGCATCAGCAACGGCGGTGATCTGCGGAACACCGACACCAGTCACGATACGCGTCGTACAGATAGAACCAGGGCCGATACCCACTTTAACGGCACTGCAACCGGCTTCTGCCAGCGCGCGGGCACCTGCAGCAGTTGCCACGTTGCCGCCGATGATTTGCAGGTCAGGATATTTAGCGCGAGTTTCACGGATACGCTGCAGAACACCTTCAGAGTGACCGTGAGAGGAGTCGATCAGCAGAACGTCAACGCCTGCGGCAACCAGCGCATCAACACGCTCTTCGTTACCAGCGCCCGCGCCAACCGCTGCACCTACACGCAGACGGCCTTGTTCGTCTTTACACGCGTTCGGTTTACGTTCCGCTTTCTGGAAGTCCTTCACAGTGATCATGCCGATCAGGTGGAATTCATCATCAACCACCAGCGCTTTTTCAACGCGTTTTTCGTGCATTTTTGCCAGCACCACTTCACGGGCTTCGCCTTCACGCACGGTTACCAGACGCTCTTTCGGCGTCATGTAAACGCTAACCGGCTGGCTCAAGTCGGTCACAAAACGCACGTCACGACCGGTGATAATGCCGACCAGTTCGTTTTCTTCGGTAACAACCGGGTAGCCAGCAAAGCCGTTACGCTCGGTCAGTTCTTTCACTTCACGCAGCGTCGTGGTTGGCAGTACGGTCTGCGGATCGGTTACCACGCCAGATTCGTGTTTTTTCACACGGCGAACTTCTTCTGCCTGGCGTTCAATGGACATGTTTTTGTGGATAAAGCCGATACCGCCTTCCTGAGCCAGAGCAATAGCCAGGCGCGCTTCCGTTACGGTATCCATTGCTGCGGAAAGCATAGGGATATTCAGACGAATAGTTTTCGTCAGCTGAGTGCTGAGGTCAGCAGTATTCGGCAGAACGGTAGAATGAGCAGGAACGAGGAGAACGTCGTCAAACGTCAGAGCTTCTTTAGCGATACGTAGCATGGGCAATATCTCGACCAGAGTGGTTAATAAATATTGCCGCGGCATTATACAGAGCGTAACCGATTGCATCTACCCCTTTTTGCAAAAAATGCTTGCTATCCCCGGAGGGCGGGTTACTATCGACTGAATAACCTGCTGATTTAGAATTTGATCTCGCTCACATGTTACCTTCTCAATCCCCTGCAATTTTTACCGTTAGCCGCCTGAATCAAACGGTTCGTCTGCTGCTTGAGCATGAGATGGGGCAGGTGTGGATCAGCGGCGAAATCTCTAATTTTACACAACCAGCCTCCGGTCACTGGTACTTTACGCTTAAAGACGATACCGCGCAGGTGCGCTGTGCGATGTTCCGCAACAGCAACCGCCGGGTCACCTTCCGCCCACAGCACGGGCAACAGGTTTTAGTTCGCGCCAATATTACACTCTACGAGCCGCGCGGCGATTATCAAATTATCGTCGAAAGTATGCAGCCGGCCGGTGAAGGATTGCTGCAACAGAAGTACGAACAGCTTAAAGCGAAGTTGCAGGCTGAAGGTTTGTTCGAGCTGCAATACAAAAAATCACTCCCCTCCCCTGCGCATTGCGTTGGTGTGATCACCTCAAAAACCGGTGCTGCGCTACATGATATTTTGCATGTGTTAAAACGTCGCGATCCTTCTCTGCCGGTGATCATCTACTCCACCGCCGTACAGGGGGATGATGCGCCGGGGCAAATCGTTCGTGCCATTGAACTGGCGAATAAGCGCAACGAGTGTGACGTGTTGATCGTTGGCCGTGGCGGTGGTTCGCTGGAAGATTTATGGAGTTTTAATGATGAGCGTGTGGCGCGGGCGATTTTTGCCAGTCGCATTCCGATAGTCAGCGCCGTCGGGCATGAAACCGATGTGACAATTGCTGACTTTGTTGCTGATCTACGTGCGCCAACGCCGTCAGCCGCCGCTGAAGTGGTGAGCCGTAATCAGCAAGAATTGCTACGTCAGGTGCAATCGACCCGTCAACGGCTGGAGATGGCGATGGACTATTATCTCGCCAATCGCACGCGGCGCTTTACGCAGATCCATCACCGATTACAGCAACAGCATCCGCAGCTCCGGCTGGCACGCCAGCAAACTATGCTCGAACGTCTGCAAAAGCGGATGAGCTTTGCGCTGGAGAATCAGCTTAAACGCGCGGGTCAGCAACAGCAGCGATTAACACGGCAACTCGTCCAGCAAAATCCGCAGTCGCGTATTCATCGCGCGCAAACGCGCATTCAGCAACTGGAATATCGTTTAGCAGAAACCCTGCGCGCACAGCTTAGCGCCACGCGTGAACGTTTCGGTAATGCAGTAACACACCTCGAAGCCGTAAGCCCACTGTCAACGCTGGCGCGCGGTTATAGCGTCACCAGCGCCGCTGATGGCGCGGTGTTAAAACAGGTTAAGCAAGTGAAAGTGGGTGAGACACTGACCACACGACTGGGAGATGGTGTGGTGATTAGTGAAGTCAGCGCCGTAACAAAAACCCGCAAATCACGTAAAAAAACGTCTAATCCGTAGACCGGATAAGAGGCGCCAGCATCGCATCCGGCAATAACTCCCAGGCTACGCCAGATCCGCCATGCTGGTTACTGGAAGCAGGTCACCAGACCCGGTTTATTTATTAGCGTGATACTACAATCCTGTGCTCCAGTACCTTCGTCCATCCCACACTGTTGAGAGGACAAATAAGGAAAACTGGGTGAAGACGGCCATCCCAGTGAATTAAAAACAGTATGCAACAACTCTAATTCATTGTATGTCGGTGCATTTTCTATGCTGCCACACTGCCTTGCGATATCCCATTTACTGGCATCAATGATATGTGCAGAAGCCCAGTTTTCGTAGTTAATAATCGGTGAGGATACGGGATTAGCCCCGGACGGCAATTCCGTCGTTAACAACGGTCGATGTAGCGATTTACTATTCACCACTACCGTGTCTGCCATATGTCCCCAAAAGTGCGCCGAGGAAACATTTGGGCTGGTTGGTACCGTAAAAATAGCGTCCAGCGTGTCTGTCGCGGAAGCGTAATTAGCCAGAGTAACCGTCAGTGGCGTTTTATAACCAGGGGTATTATCCTGGCGGAGCGAAAAACTTGCCGTCCCATCCGCGCCTGTCATGCCACTAATGGTATTACCGCTTTCACTCAGCGTAACAGCCGAACCTGATAACGGCTGAACGACGAGATCGTCCATCGCCACTACATTGCCATACAACGTTGCCCCAGCGTTACGCGGCGATGCCTCACCACGTTTCAAAGTAAATTCAACATTCGGCACCGTATTCCCGGCGCTGTCTTTCACCGTCACGGTAACGGACATGGCTTCGCCTTTTTTCACTTTCGCCGCCTGAGTGGCTGCATCAAACGCTGTTGAGGTAAGTGTGACGCTGGAAACCGTTGAACGCGCGTTAGCCAGGCAAGGCTGAAATGATTTTGTTGAACCCGTATACAGCGTGCCATTTCTCAAATCAACCGACTGGTCTTTACCATCGGCGGATTTATCCTCTGCCCACCAGGTGTAATACGCAGGCCAGCCAGTTTCAGTGACAAACGTGTTATTCGGATAACGCGCAGACAACGAACTTAAATCATTGAATAGTGGCTGCCTTGCTACTTCACAAGGGCTCACACTCGCATCTGATTTCTGTGTTGGGGTAAAGTACGGCCAGTCTTCATTATTGTTATTGATCTTGCCGACGCCAGAAGTCGATGTCAGTTCACTCCACAATTTCGGGCGTTCAAATACCGCACCATTCACTGCCGTCAAGGTTGCTGGCATATGCCCCCAGTAGTTAGCCTTCGCAGAATCCGGGCTGGTCACTACCGTGAATATCAGGTCCTGATTAGCCGTAACCTGCGGATTTCGCGCCAATGAAGCTGTAAACGGCGTTACCAGACCAACGGTGTTATTTTGGGTAACGTTGAACGTTATCGTGCCATCACTGCCGGTGAAGCCGCTCCATGCCGACGTATTCTGGTTGAAGGAGATACGCGCCGATGTCGGGGTGACTTCATCTAAAATGAGATCATCTACGGTATTGGAGGATACAGAGATCCCTGAACGGCTTTTCGCCTGCACGCGCTTGAGCGTAACACCTTCGCCGCCAACAGGATTACCATTGGCATCTTTGATCGTCACCACGATGGGAAGCATCTCACCTTTTTTCACAGATGACGTGGGGGTACCACCATTGCTGGCAGTTCGGCCCTCATCATAGGCAGTCGATGACAGCGTAAGGCTTGCTGGTGCCGAATGTGGCTGCGTCAGACAGAGCATTAAAGCGTATCCATTAATAGTCGTCGTCGATTGTCCCGTTTTCAAATTAATGACGCCGTAATACCACGTCAACGCGTCAGTGGTGCTCATTTCATAAGTCCACCAATTTCCACTTCCGGCAGTTATAGGCAACCCCAAATCTGTCAGTATTGTCCCGCCTGGATGATCATTATATAGCCCCTGTAACTCATTGAGACGCGGCTGATACTCAACCGGGCAATCCGGCGTAACTTTATTGGTATAAAAAAGGTATGACCACGACTCATTATTATTACTTACCGAGGACCCCAAGGTCGCTTCTGCTGCCAGTAGCGGTCGTTTAAAGGTCACCCCCGCCCTACTGGTAAACGTGTCGGGCATATGACCCCAGTATTTTGCTTTCGGTGAGTTCGGACTGGTTATCACAGTGAAAATAACATCCATCGTGGCACTTTTTGTGGTGTCGCGCATCAATGTTGCAGTGAGCGGAGTTGCCAGCCCATAAGTCTCGTTTTGCGTCACATCAAAAGTCGCTTTACCATCACTTCCTGTCGTCAGAAGTGCCTGTGCCCCATTATTATAGAGTGACATGTTTACTCCGGCAGGGGTGACCGGCACGATAGTAAGATCATCATACGTAGAATCTAGCCTGTTTTTTGCACGATCCAACGCAGTCCCGCGTATGAGATTAAAGTTTGCGCCTGGCAACAGATTTCCTCCGCTATCCCGCACAATCACCGTCATCCGGATCGCCGTACCTTTCGCCGCCGTTGCACTAGGGCGACCATCGTTGCTGGCCGTTTTCTCCGCATCCAGTGCCGTGGAGGTCATCTCTATAGAAGCTGCCACTGCATGAGGGTTTACCAGACAGGACACAAATGCCACGGTGTTTGATAATGCCCTGGAGCTTGATCCATTCGATAAATTAATAGACTGATCGTACCAGACGTTCGCGTAGGCAATTTTATCGTAAGCCCACCAGGTGTTAGTCAGCGGAAGGCCTAAATCGGTCCCTATCGCACCATTAGGATGTTCACTGTATAACTCTTGAAATTCGCTTAATAACGGTTGATAAGGTTCGCCGCAGTCTGATTTGCTGACATCATTTTTTGCTGCCGTATTCAAAGAAAGCCATGATTCATTATTAGCCATGGTTGACTGCCCCGCTGGATGCTCGGCAGTAAGCAATGGCCGCTTAAAGGCAATTCCCGACCGGGTAGTAAACGTTTCAGGCATATGCCCCCAGTAACTTGCCAGTGGCGTATCCGGGCTGGTTATGACGGTAAACATGACCGGTAATTTGTTGGATTCTATCGTCAGCTGATACAACTGGGCGTACATATTGGTTACCAGGCCCATAGAATCATCTTGTTTTACCGTAAAGGAGGTAGTCCCGTCCGCGCCAGTCACCCCATAAAGCAGGCTTGAAGAACTATTCATCCTCGCAGAAGCGCCTGCCGCGTTAATTACCGTAATCGACTTATTTATCATCTCGGCATTTTGACGGTTCTTCGAGCCTTCACGTCTGAGAATAAAGGGGACATTGGGCACGCTATTTCCCTGCGCATTTTTAGTCACCACGCGAATCACCGCGTCTTCGCCTTTTTTCACTTTCAACGCACTCAAGGTGTCGTCAACTTTGACAAATTGCGCCGTATCATTCGCCTCAACAATGATCTGACTGGCAACGGCGACAGGCGTGGTCCGGCAGCTCAGTAATGCACCACCAGATGAGGGCATCTGCGTTTCATCTCCTGTCTTCAGCGAAACGACATCATACGTAAAGGTTTGAGTGAACGTATCTGCAACGGTATTCGAGATATAGAACCTCGACACTGGCCAGCCAATAGCATCATGTAATGCGCTACTCCCCTGGTGCGCATAAATGGCCCTAAGTTCATTGTCAGTTGGAACATACTCCGCGCCACAACCATTTATCGAGGTATCGTTAGCCTGGCCCGACGGGAACGTAGACCAGGCCTCCCCCTCTTCCACCAGGGTACCGATACTGGTGGTAGCACTATTCTCGTCCCTCAGCAAAGGCCTTCGATAAATAAGACCGTCATCGCCTGTCGCCGTTTCAGCCATATGCCCCCAGAATTTGGCTTTTGGCGAATCCGGGCTGGTAAGCACCGTAAAGACAACGGGAAGCGTCGATTTAGTGCTGCTGGAGGAATCCAACGCTGCCGTGAGTTCTGTTTTTAGCCCGGTAGTCTGGTCTTGCTTCAATGTGAAAGTGGTGGTGCCATCAGCCCCCGTCACGCCATAAATAACCAGGGTCGTTGAAAGAAAATCATTTTGAGTATTTCCCCAGGCATCCGTTACCGCCAGTGAAGCAATCGACGTCGTAGTTGACACATTGGCCCTGTTCACGCTGGTGTTTCGTTTGAGGGTAAATGCGGTATTTCCCACAGGCTTACCCTGCGCATCTTTAGTGGTCACTCGTAATACGGCTTCTTCACCCTTTTTCACTTTGACAACATTATTCATACGGTCAAATTTTGTGAGGTCTGCAGCTTCAAGAACGATTTGGCTTGCCTTAACAATCGGCGTCGTCTGGCAGGTAAGCAGTTCTTTTGTGGCAGATGGAATTATCGAACTGGTGCCTGAACTGAGATTGACGGCCTTGAAGTCACGCTGTTCCAGGCTACTACTACCTGTCGTGCTGGAAAGGTAACTTGAGGCGACGGGCCAGCCCTGAACCGTTTTCATCGCATTTCCGCGGTTGGCTTCATACAATGACTCCAGCCCGGCCTGAGAGGGAACATATTCACTACCACAACCATTAGAGGATGTGCTTATAGCCTGAGCTTGGGTAAATTGCGCCCAGTCTTCATTATCTTCCGCAATCGCTGTTCGACCCGACGTACTGGATAACTCTTTCAACAATAATGGGCGTTTAAAGACCGCTCCATCTGCAGCCGTCACTGTTTCAGGCATATGCCCCCACATTTTCGCCTTATCGCTGTCCGGACTGGTTACAACGGTAAAAATGGTATCGAGGGTCGCTTTTTTCGTTGTATCTGAATAGAGCCTAGCGGTCAGCGACGTTTTCGTGCCATGGGTATCCGGGCGGGTAATAGTGAGAATTTTAGTTCCGTCGCTGCCGGTCATGGCGCTGTATGCTGCAGCGGTATTATTAAGCGAAGTTTCGTCCGCCAGGCCACCATTGACCACAACCGGCGCAACCAGCGCATCACTGCTACCAGCAACGTGTTTTTCCTCTGAGCGGGTATAACCATCGCCACGTTTCAGGGTAAAGGGTATATCACCCAATGGATTGCCCTTCGCATCTTTTACCGTCACCTTTACCTGTAGCGTTTCGCCTTTTTTCAGCTTCGCCGCATTTGCAGCCGCGTTCCACTGCGCCGGATCTACCACTTCCAGCGTAATGCTGCTGGCAGGATTGTTAGCCGTCGTCAGGCAACTGACATAAACCGCCGTGCTACCGCCAACGGTCCGCGCCCCATCGTTGAGGGCTATGGTGTAATAATGCGGTACCTGATCTGCGGGCGAACTGCTCCAGTAGGGCTGACGCTGCGTTGGCCAGCCGTGTACTGTCTGTACACCGTTACCGTTATTGGCATCATAGAGCGCGCTAAGCTGAGAACGGCGTGGGAGCATATTGGCGCCACAGCCACCTTTACTGGTGCTGGAGGCGTTGGCCTGGCTGACTCGCGACCAGACTTCGTTATTTTCCGTTAATGTGCCGTCCGGACTGAACACTTCCGCAGCCAGTCGGGGTCGGGCAAAGGTTAAAGCATCGACGGTAATCGTCTCATCCATATGCCCCCACATCTGCGCGCCAACCGCATCCGGACTGGTGAGCGTAGTGAAAATCACATTGTAATTAACAGTATTGGGAATATAGGAGTTCACAGGCACAATATTTAGCGGCGTCGATAAGCCCACACCTTGCGATTGCTTAATTTCCACAGTCGCAAAACCCTGCGCATCCGTAGTACCGGCATAGACTAAAGACGGTTGCGATGTTCCGTAGAGTGTGCCATTCATCTCGATTGCGCCGCGGGTTGGATCATCAAAACCTGTAGTCTGCCCCTGACGATTTTTCCCCATATCTTTAGTGATGGTGAACGCGGTATACGGCACGGGTGCATTATTCAAGGCATTAAAGGTGCGTACCGTCATGGTGATCGTGTCACCCACTTTGGCCTGCGCTCTGCTGCCTGCGGAAACATCACGATCGGTGGTCGCGGCAATCTTGGCGACCATCTCATTGCCCGAACAAGAGAGATAGTTTTGCTTAAAGCCGGAATAGGTGTCGATGTTGCCCGTGGCCAGGTTTACCGACGCGTGCGACGTCTCTTCCACCGCACTAAGATACGCTTTTTGCAACGTTGGCCAGCCATATTCGGTGCCGATGGCATTGGCTGGATGAGCGGCAAACAAACTGTGCAATGAACTTTGGCTCGGAATATGACCTAAACCACACTCAGCCTGCATACTGCTATTCTGATCAAACAGCGCCCAGTCTTCGTTATTTTCCCGCACCGATCCCAGTTCGTTGTCGGTTTCATCCGCCAGCCGTGGGCGTTTAAAGATATTGTTCGCTTCAATAATGCCCAACATATGGCCCCACATCCGCGCTTTGTCGGTATCGGGGCTGGTGATCACCGTAAAAATAACGTCTTTCTCATCCGAGGCAGTAAAATCACTGCGCATTCTCGCGGTGATGTGAGTTTTCACCCCCACGCCGCCTGGCTGGGTCAGCGTCAGAGTGGCCTCTCCGTTAGCATCAGTGATCCCTTCATAGGTATGGGCGTCAACTTTGCGAACGTTACTGCCGCCATCAATTTGTACCGGATGCGTCTCCCACGCGGCGTCAGTTTGATTCTTACGGTTAATGCCGTCATCCAGATGCAGCGAAAAGTAGTAGTAAGCCAGCGGCTGATCGTTGTTCTTGCTATCGGTAATCGTCAGACGTAAAGAAGCCTCTTCCCCCACCTTTACTTTCATCGCTTTTATCGTCGAATCATAGCTGCCCGGCGTCAGTACCAGCTTCGGTTCAACATCGGGCGCTTCTTTATCGACACAGCTCACAATAAACGTCGTATCGTCCGGTTTTTGCGCTTCGCTGCGGTTCGAAACATCCGCCGCATGGTGCTGGCCGCTCATCCCCGCCAGTGATGACCAGTAGAAATTACCCTGCATCGGCCAACCAGCCACATCCTGCACTGACGTTGGCACCACCGTCGCCAGCGCACCGAACTGACGCATTCCGGGCAAAATGTCGCAATGTTTATCCGCGCCGCTCCAGGTAAAGGTGGACCAGGTTTCATTGTGATCGTTAACCGTACCGCCTTCATTATCGACTTCCGCCGCCAGTTTTGGTCGACTAAAAGTGTAATCACGGGCCTTCAGCGTATCGGGCATATGACCCCACATTGTAGCCTGCGGAACATCCGGGCTGGTGAGGACGGTAAAGATCACTGCCGTTTCACTGGCCTGAGCAATACCCGCGAGGCTCGCGACCAACGGCGTTTTTACACCAGGGCCGTTGGCCTGGGTGACCGTAACCGTGGCAACACCATTCGCATCGGTAGTACCACGATATTCCGTCGCGGTGGTGGTTAATTCGGTCGTGCCCAGTTTTACAGGCGCAGTATTGTTCACCACACCCTGGCGGTTTTCAGCATCTTTGCGTTTGATAACAAAAGGAATATTCCCCACAACATTACCGACGCAATCTTTGGTGGTGACCGTTAACGTGATACTGCCCCCAACCGTCATTTTCGCCGCACCTGAGGATTCGTCATAGCCCGCAGCGCTGACGGAAATAAGGTCACCCTGCGCGGGCGCAATCTTCAGCGTCACTTTCTGATCGGCGAGCGTCAGAACACTTTCATAGGGATAGCCCGTCGAGGTGAGTAAATATAACAGCGGCATGGTCTGCTGGGGATCAGGCTGCGCCCAGGCGACCAGCGAACGCCCGGCAAGTCCCTGTGCACAAAACGAGCGATCTGCGACTGGCTGTGGGTCCAGTAAGGTGTCCGGCGTGGCGGCATCCGCCCAAACTAAAGATACAGCCGGTGGCGTTTGGTTTTCCCAACGTGGGGTGGCAATGATATCGCCTTCTCTGTCTTGCGGGTTGGTGACGAGCAATTTAGAGACGCTAACATCCGCGTTGAATTCACTCGGTTTAGCGGTAAACGCTACCTCATGCGTCTTTGTAGGATCCAGAAAGACACTGCCCTGGTAGACGGGTATGCTGGCGCTGTCGGCGGTGGGCACGGTACCGTTAAATTCGCCGACCGTATCTGAAGAGTCTTGCCATGCAGATTCTGCCCATGACCACCCAGGCAGCATTGCGCTTATCAGCAATGCGCATAACACAAGGATTTTATTCAGGGTCAGGGACATGACAGAAACTCCACCGGTTGTTAAACGGACGCTTGTCGCATCAACATATTTTGCTTAATCCGGGATTAAGCAAAATATGCGGAAACAGCATTCCCTTGCGGGAATGCTGCTGAGTACGCGTTATTTGTGTTTGTAAATAATGTGAAGTTTGTAACCCTGTACCCCGTCGCCGTTGGTCGGGATGGAAAGTGCCTCTTTTCCATCGCGCGCAGGGCCGTTAAGGTTGGTTCTGGCTTCGTCGTTGGTCGCAGGGATGACCAAATTGTTATTATCGAAGCTTGAGTTAACGATGCCACCCGAAGTGCCAAGCTGTTGGCTGCTGCCAGAAAGTACCCAACGGAAGTCATAATTGGCGGTGACGTCAGCATCGGTACCCGCATCAAACTTGCCATTTTTGTTCTCATCCGAGTACAGTTTGGCCACGTAGGTTTTGCCAAGTTCGATTGGTGTGCTACCGTTGATAAGGTTGATACTGGTACCATCAACAAAGATGGCGACTTTCAGGTTCTGGTTAACCACCGGCCCCGGTGCAACGTTATCGCTGTCGCTTCCGCCGCCGCTGGCAGTAGAAACGTCATAAAGATGCAGCGCAGTCCCGACGTTTGGCGTACCGGTCTGCGTGGTTGGCGTAATTTCAATACCGATATAGCGACCACGGTCGGCATCGGTAAGAGTGTAACTGGTCACCTTCGTTGCCAGCTCTTTTGGATCCCCCCCCTGCGCATCCTTGTAGCTCATCCAGCGGATAGTATCGATAGTTTTCGCGTTATCGCCCAATCCACCAAGATCCACGTCGCCTTCGGTATCACCAATTTCCCAACTTACGGTTAATTTATCACCCGAGTAAAGACGCTTGTCCGTTTCACTGCCTTGCGGGCGAGCGCCTTTTAGATCAGAAGTCAACGTTACACGGTCGGCATCTGTCGTAGCACTTCCCCCTTCCGAATAGAGCCACGGAATGGTCCCCTGGAAAATATTGGTTTCACCGCTGTCGACCCAGGCGCTGTCTTCAGCCAGCGCCACAGGTGCCACACAATAACCTGCCAGTGCCAGCGCTAATGCGATCCGGGTCAGACCGCGTCTTTTATCCTGCTTCATTGATGCTCTCCTTAATGAACCTTCAGCGACTGGCCGACTGGCCTTACGCCAATCTTATTTTTTGGTATACAGCACGCGTAAACCGTATCCCTGCAAGCCATCTCCCGCTTGTGCGCCATAGGTTTGCGCCGCTTCACGGTTAGTGGCCGGAATCACAATGTCCTCATTGGAAGTGTTCGCCTGTGCACCCACTTCACCATTGATGCTCTTGCCGGTAAATTCCCACTTGTAGTCGTACTGCACCATCTCTTCGTCAGTCAGTTTTTCGACCTGCTGGAAGACACCGTCTTTATTGTTGTCGCGCCATAAAACAAATCGATAAATGTTGTTGAGCGGCAACGGTTCTTTATCTTTACCTATCAGGTTGCTGGGTTTAGCCGCCCCCACACGATAGATAAAAGCATTTAGCCCACCAATTTCTGCCCCGAGGAAAGTGACATCCACATAGTTACTGTCATCGTAGGGCGCGGCTTTTGCTTTCCAGCGATAGGTGCCAGGTAAGGTACTGGAGAGGGTGACAGTGCCCTTTTCTTTATCTTGTTTGGCAATAAAAACGCAGGGGTTATCGGTCGAGCAGGGCTTGTTGGTTAACGTCACTCGTTTGTCCTGCGCGTCGTAAAGCTGAGGCGTAAGGTTATCTTCCGGCAACGCATCGCCGTTGCGGTCGGTGTTATCGCCAAAGCTGTCGGTTACATCGAGATCCATCACTACACCATCAACGCCATCTGCCTGTGCGCTGGCTTCGTGGCTGTGGTTGTTCTCTTCTGGCACGTTCGCGATGTTATTAACAATCAACTCTATTTTACGGTCCTGCTGAACGGTGATTTCCACCACGCCAGAGTTCTGTCGGTTGCCCTTTTCATCTTCCAGCGCCAGACGTACTCGCCAGGTATTGAGTTTTTCTTGTTCGGCTTGATCGGAACTGTACTGCCAGGCAGGCAGCACCAGGTTCCAGTGGTTATTGTTACCCTCTGTCAGAGTATTCTCTTTGATAACCGGCATCACCAGCGTGCGGGCGGCATTGTTTTTCGCCTGCCAGGAGGCCGCAACGATTTTGTAATGATGATTAATGAGTGCGTTAATGGTCCACTTACATTTTTCCAGACCGACGGCCGCTTCGGGAGTGTCCTTAATGACGCACTCAGGGTGCTCGTTGGTGGCATCCGCTTTCAACCACAGGGTGACATCAAGCGGATCTTTTTCTTTGTATTCCAGAACAATAAAGTTATTACGCTCAACGAAATCAAGACGGCTGCCCATCAGCGAGTGCGCCGCTTTCACTTTATCGCTATCCAATTGATCTTTTAGCGGAACGCCGAACTGATAATTAAGAGTGGCATTAATGCTGACATCACTGTTATCTCCGGTCCCCGCTTTATAGTCCGTCCCAACTGTCAGTAACGGCACTGGTTGATAATTCAGTCCAAGCGTTACCGCGTAGGGATCTTTCTCCAAATTATCCGTACCAAAAAGGGCGACTTCATCGCCGTAATATTGCTCGAAGACAATTTTGCCCCCCAGTTGCGGATAAGAAGGTAACCAGACTTCGGCACGAATATCCCAACCGCGCGCAGGGCGTTCTTCATAAAAGTCGAAATCTTCAGAGTCTTTCCAGTCAGAAAGTGGGGGATAATAGTTGCCTGAGAATTTTAAATAATCCGTCCAGGCTTCGGCGCCTAAACCTAAACGGCGATGTCCACGGGTAAAGTCATAATCATAAAATATATTTCCACCCAATAGATATTTATCAAAATTATACCTTACCCCAAGGCCAATATTCCCGATCGTACGATCTTCTTTTCGTTGCGCAGAAAATTGGCTGAAATAAACAGTGGTTTGATTATCGTACCAGGGAACAAAATAATCGATGGAACTGCCATCCAGATCGCCGCCCTGACCAATGGAGAGGTTCAAACGGACCTTACCGTAGGGAGAGAGTGTGTCTTCAATATAAGATTGTGCGGTTGAGGTGATTTGACTTTGCAGATAGCTTCTGGCCTGAGATTCCAGCGCCTCAGGGGTCAAGTTTTCAAACCCTTGCGTGGCGGAGTTGATGACGTAATCGGCTCCGCGCTCTTTCAGCGATTTACCCTTGTTGGTTTGTTCATCCTGTTGTGCTGCCTGGCTACCTAAATCAGGTAACGATTCGTTTTGCTTAACATTTATCTCTGGCGCCGCGAAAGCAGCACCAGAGATAAATGTTAGAATAATACAGCGTTTCCATCGCAGCATGCACTTTCCCTGTGACAATGATACAGTCAAAAATAAGCTTTAATATTGTATCCCTGATTATTCAGAAAGGCATGTCATAAAGAGTAAATATATTCTTAATTATTTAAATTAGTGATTTCACTCAAATACATTAGTTATTCCACTAATAACCTGTCTCTTATACACATCTGACGCTGCCGACGACTTA